>ERZ824480.613-NODE-613-length-42691-cov-6.259757_pt1 | contig 42691 bp, 63 predicted proteins | sample MGYA00519861_ERZ824480 | MGnify/ENA primary metagenome ERZ824480 (study PRJEB31778, sample SAMEA3449152) | human gut metagenome | biome: human gut; feature: human-associated habitat; material: faeces | place: United Kingdom | collected 2010/2012 ... | reverse complement strand
CCGTAGCCGCGCCGGACTCGCCAGCCGTAGCCGCGCCGGACTCGCCAGCCGTAGCATGTTTGGGATCTGTGTGTTTCATCGTTGTGTGCTCGTTCACGTACTGGATTTGAGCTCTTACAAGCCCGGCAATACCGATTTCTGCTTTCACGGAAATCTTTTTACCGCAGCGCTTGGAATCGTTGCTCATTTGGTCGCTCACATCGTCGAGATTAACCTCACAATAACGGCTCATTTTGCCGGGTGCATAATATTTGAACACATCCAGCGGGTACTCGCAGGCGTGGAAACCTTTCTCGCACAGTTCGGCAGTGGGTTCCTCGTAGGTCTTGCCGATTTCGTACTGGAAATCACGGCATTTCATGTCTTTGTCAAAGCCTTTATACATTTTCATGAATGTTTTCCTCCTGCTTAAGAATCAGCCCGCACATGGCGTTGAGCGCCAGCGTAGAGCCGACGATGGTGGGAATGTTGAGAGAACCGAGCGCAGCCAGCAGCAGCACCAAATCTGCGGTGATTGCCAGCTTGACGGCGGCGCGCTTCAGTGATACAATGTTCATGTAATACTTTCCTTTCTGTTCTCGCCGCGTCGGTGCGCCAACACCGATGCGGCGCTTTTTTTGTTTCAGCATAAAAGGCTTGCGATTTGTTCGCAGGTCAAATTGCGGATGCTGCCATAGTGCATCCAGACCCAGCCGCGGGAGCGACCAAGAATCTTTGCGACCTTTCCAGGGCCGAAAAGAATCTCACCGGGGTAAAGCTCGGCAGCGCGGGCACGGACGGTGACAAGGGTGTCACGGTAGAGTGGCTTTTCGCGGGGCATGGTGGGTTACTCCTTTCGTTCTGCGATGATTTCGGCGACAGCTTGCTCGAAGCGCTGCTGAATGTTGGGTGGCTTGCGGCGGCTATTAAGAATCGCACAGACATAAGCCTTTTTAAACCCAACTTTATCAGCTAACATTTCATACGTGATGCCGTTGTTATGCATTTTCCCAATTAGGCGTCCAGTCCAGGGCTCTGGCATGAACATTACACCTCCTTGCGTATAAAATCTGAATAAGGTGTTGCAAATGTTTACAAACCGTGCTATATTGTAATTGCGAGATACAAGTAAGCGAAGCGCGGGTAGAGGAATAGCTACCGGGGCTTATTAGTTTGTTGCGTTTGTTTACCTTATGCGACCATTATAGCGTATACAAAAGCAACAGTCAATAGGTTTTGTTGCTTTTGTTGCTTTTTAGCACACTGCACAAAACCAGGGCGGAGGTTTTTGTGTTTTATACTAATTTTGTAAAGCTATGCAATCAAAAAGGCGTTTCACCTTCCGCAGCAGCGGAAGAAATGGGCTTTCAGCGTTCGGTTGTGACGAGATGGAGCAAAGGGGTTGCACCTAGAGCGGCGACAGTTGCTAAAGTGGCTGACTATTTTGAGGTGGCGCCGGAAGAGTTGCTTGTAGATAAAAAAGAAAACGCCCCCGGAAGTGATGCCGAGGGCGAGATTGAAAAAGCACTGGCGCAGGCCACGCCTGCACAGTGGGAACTAATAAGCAGTATTTTGGATATGAATGAAAATCAGCTCCTTTTTGTAAAGGAGCTGGTAGACAAGGCAAAAAAGCTGGTGAAGTGATGGACACAAATACATTTATGTCTGCTGCGGCACTAGCGGTATCTTTTATTGCTGCGGTAGGGCCGACAACATGGACAATTATCCGCTATTATAAAGACAAGAGAGTGGAGTACGCCAGAAAAGCAGCAGACATTTATTATAAGGCGCTTACAAAGGCAAATTGCTTAGATGTACCACTCGACAGCCAAGAGCTTACTTATGCGTCTTTGATGCTGGAAGCGGCTATTGGGCATAAAGATGAAATAAATATTGCAAAAATGGCTATCATAAAATACAGAGATGACCCGACAGGTGAAATGCACGACAAAAAGGCAAAAGCCGTTGGGGATCTGCTTGCTGTAATAGGCGAAGCCATTAAGAGTTGAGAAACCAGAAGGCCACACAGCCGATGGGGTAGACAATAAGCCACAGAACCAAATACACAAACGGAATATAGTAAAAGAATGTGTGCTTACCGTTTTGCCAATCTCGGAGCACTTCATCGACAAGCCACGAAAACGGAAACACAATGCTGCAAATTGCGCCGAGAATGGCGGAAAGCGTAAAGGCAAAAAGCACATAATCATGCAGTGAAAGCATTGCCGTTTTCTCCTCTTAAGTTGTTAAGTATGTATTCGAGTTGTTTGTCAGTCAATTTCATTATATCACGAATCAGCGATAATTTCAACTCTGCATTTTCCATAATTCAATTTCCTCCTCAAATGATTGATACAACTATAGCACAACCTGCGGTTGTATTCCATTGACATATTAAACAAATCGGTTGTCAATATTTTGTGGTACGAATTATCGGACGCTTTCTCTTTCTGGCTCTGCCGTGATGGGCGGGCGGTCTGTTTGGCATGATGCACATATTGCAGCTCCTTTTGTTAAAAGTGTACTGCACTCACAATAGGCTTTTTGTCAAAACGTGTAAACGACCAGAAAAGAAAATGCGATACATGACGGAATATATCAGCTTACGGGGGTGAATGGGCTTGGATGCGTCGTACATAAAAACGCTGATGGAGCGAGAAAATATCACACAAGCAGAACTTGCGAGATTGACTGACATACCGCAGGGGACATTATCGAGAATTTTAAACGGCACAACAGACTGCCCGACATTTGCCAATGTTACGGCCATTGTAAAAGCGCTGCATGGGAGCCTTGATGTGATGGCCGGAATCGTAGACGAGCCGAACGACAAGCCGATGACGATGACCGAACGGGAGCTATACGAGAAACTGATCGCAGACAAGGAACGGCAACTGCGCAGTATAAACGGCATATTGGAACAGAAGCAACAATGGATGCGGAAGCTGTGGCGACTGCTGATCGTGATGATAGCAGTTGTCGGCGTGATGCTGGTGCTTGATGTGTCGATTGGGTCGGTTGGATTTGTGAGGTACTAAAAACATGAAAAAGAGGGAATATCGGCATGGATTAAATAAATACAAACTAACAAGAGATTATATCAAAATGGCTTGTATAAGTGTGCTTTGCATCCTTGCCGTGCTTTTAGCTTTATCCGCGTTTTTATACCTCATAATGGAAGATGGGGAGAAAACATTAGACGGATATACGAAAACGCTATTTAATGTTTATGTGTTTACATTTGGCCCTGCATATACGCTTGCGCTGCCGTTTCTTTGTGCAGAAGCAAATATGCGATGCCCAGAAACGAAGTGTTGGGGAAGTTTCAACGCTGATGGATTTGTCGCATTTGTATTTATATGGGGAGCCTTTCTTATTGGGTGCTTCAAAATTAAGGATGAATGGGCTTGGCTTTTATTTTTAATTATAGCTGTTGTGGCATCGGATAAATTTTTGGAGCATAGCGCAAATTTATATGATTTAGTAGAATACATTGAGGCCGTGAGTATCGCAACAGGAGAAAGACTGAAATACAATCCCAATAGTACCAACGAACAAACGATATATCAGCTAGATAGTATTGTTAGGAGACGCAAAGATATTGACCCGGATTTTGAGCCTATTTATCTTCAAGATTTAGAGGGCAAGGCTTATGAGGAAGCTAAAGCCAAACTACGAGTAAAATAAAAAAGCCCCTGCCGGTGAGTCGAGCACCGGCAGGGGCAAAGGGTTGTCGACATAAGCCGACAGCCCTATTATATATAACTGAAATGGGGTTGTCAACATGAGAAAAAATTTAGCCGATGGGCTGATACTGCGCAAGGATGGGCGGTATCAGCGAAAAGAAATGATTGGGGAAAAGTGGAAAACTTTCTCCGGCAAAACTCCTGCGGATGTTTGGGGGAAAATCCGGGCGGCGCAGGACAAACAGGCCGAGCTTGAACGCCAACAGGAAGAAAGGCAGAACGCGGGTGAGTTGTTCGCGGTTATTGCCGACGAGTATCGGGCTATTGTGGAAGGCATGAAGGACGGCACGAAGCGCAGTTATCTACCAGCTGTAGCCAGGGCGAAAGAAGCGTTCGGCGAGTACCGAATGCGGGAGATTCAGCCATACATGATCGCCGAGTTTCTGCGCGGGCCGGAAATGGAAGGCCGCGCCGCTACGACAGTAAGCAATCAAAAAACTGTTATCAACAACATCTATCAGTATTGGATAGACAGCCCCAAGTGGCGCGGAGACTGGAACCCGGCGGTACAGACGAAGATGCCACGCGGGCTGCCGAAGCAAAAGCGAAAGCCGCCCACAGAGGCAGAAGTGCAGATTGTGAAGGACAACTACCTAGACCCGGATGCACTGCTGCCGGTGGCCTATCTGTGCACGGGAGAGCGGCGCGGCGAAATGTGCGCTATACAGTTGAAAGATATAGATTTTGAGAAAAACACAATCCGCATTTATAAAACTGTGACCCACAAGGGCAACGAACCGGAGATTCACGACTACACAAAAACTCCGGCGGGCGTGCGGGAAGTGCCGCTGCTGTCGATGCTGCGGGATGCGCTGCAGCCAGTGCGGAAGATGCCGAAAGATACATACATAGTTGGCCTGGATACAAAGCCGATAACGAGGAAAGGCTATGATGTGCTATGGGCGCGGTTCTGGCGGAAGTACGGAATGGCCGAAGCCGTCCCGAAAACCAAGCAGGCCCACAGGCGCGGAAGAGTTGAAACGGTAAAATATAACGTGTGGAAGGTGCCCGTCTGCGGCCATCAGTTCCGGCATGAGTATGTGTGCATGCTGGCGATGGGCGGCGTGCCGGAGGAAATAGCCATTCAGCTGGTAGGCCACGCCAATGCGAAGATGATACATGATGTCTATTTATCAATTAAACCGAAGATGATAGAGGACGCAAGGCAAAAATTGGAGAGTGTCCTTTAAATCGGATTTGTGAAAGTTTTAAATTTTAGGCCTGGTGCGAAAAAGGTGTGTATACACAAAATGCTTCGGTATATCGAGGAATGAAACGAGTTCGAGACTCGTATCCCGCTCCATAATGAATATTGGCGATGAGCCGAAAAAAAGCAGCTAAACGACGTTGTTTAGCTGCTTTTTCTTTGTTCTGAAACGTTCAAGATTGCATGAAAATGAATACTTTTTCTGGTGCATTCATGGTGCGAACACGTTTTGTAATCCCCATTATGGGGATTTTGGTGCGAACTTGGTGCAAAAAAATACCAGCGAGAAGTCCCCGCTGGCGTAGAATGTTTTAACAAATATCGAAATCTACAATTTGAATGGCGTCCTCAAATTCTTGGGATGCCTCGTCGAGGCTGTCAAGGTCGATGCCGTCGGCCTGGAAAGCGTAGACTGGCCGAAGCGTGCAGCCCGTGCCGGGCTTGACACCGTAGCCGGTATCATATTTAAAATCTGCACATTCCCAGCTGTCCAGATATTCCTCACCGTTCCAACCGTCGGCGGCGTAGTAGTGGCCGTTAAGCAAGTAGACGGGAATACGGGACTCGAAGAAAAAGCCAACGTTTTTAATGGGTTCAGTCATGATGGAACCTCCTATTTTTTGTATGGTTTTAGTGTAGCACAGTGCGGGCCGATATTCAATCGTAGATTTCATTAAACCAGAGCGGGCCGAAGCGGTAGGAGATCACATAGGACGGATGCAGGCGGGCGCTGTCGGAGGCGGAGACCAGACGAGCGCTCAACATAGTGGCACGGCATCCGGCAGCGAAGGACGCCGCCAGCGCGGCGGCGATGATGACGGATAGAATAAATTTCTTCATGGTGGTTACTCCTTATTCGCCCGGCGGATGATCTCAGCCAGGATTTTGTGACGGTTGGCAGGGGTGGCGGGTAGCATCCAGTCGAAGTTGATGACAAGCCGCTTGCCGCTTTCGTGCAGCTTGGCGGTGGGGTCGTAGCGGCGCCAGCTCATGCCGTGCGAATCAGTGGCGCAGGTGTCAACGCACCAGTAAGACGGCAGAGGGGCGGCGGTGTAGCCGTGCTTGTACCAGACTTGACAGAGATTGTGCTTGCTGCCGTCGTTGATGTGGGCGGACAGCTCCACATAGAGCCGCTCGCCGCGAGGGGTCAAGCCCTCGAATGTGTAGCAGGTGCGGAGGGGACTCGGGGTCTCGGTGTACTTGATGCCGGTAATCATATTATATTAGCTCCTTTCGGTGTTAGGGTTATGGGGTGGGGCTGCTTTACGCTGTGCAGCCCTGCGAGAGTTTCAGCGGTGGACAAGTCCATAATAGTAATGGCGCAGGCCGTGACGGACAAAAGCCATATATAGCAGCCCTTGTGCATCGCTGCTGTGTGGTTCGCCCATCAAAACCCTTGTGACCATCGCGGCGCAGATCGCGCGGCAGGCTGTACGGCGGCATGCAGTTATAAAACTCATCATAGATTTCCGCGGTGATAGCCTGGCCGGGGTGGGCGTTGAATACTCCTGTGCGTTCCCAGTCCTGCCGGGTGTAGGTGTCGGCGGTGGGCCGGTCTGCGGCCAGGTCGCAGTAGTGGTTGAACATCAGGCGGGCGTCCTCCGGGTTGTGGGTGTGGTAACACTCAATTTCCCGGCCATCGGGGTATAGGGCCATTACTTCGATATAGCCATATTCGGCGGTGAGGTCTGACGCGTCGATGATGATCTTGCGGCCCTGCCATGTGGTTTCGGTGTGGTGTAGGGTTTTCATGGTGGTTCCTCCTTAAAAAATAATTGCGGCGGTGGGCTGGAATGTCTCGGGGATTTCCTGCGCGGCCTGCTGGGCCGTGTCGCGGTCCTCGTGCATCGTGGGGACAAGGTCGGCACCGTGCCGGGTAAAGTAGCTGATCTGGTAGGGGCTGCGCCAGCCGGTGCAGACGATTATTACACGGTTCCCGGCTTCGTACTGGATCGCGTCCGCCTGCTCGATTTGAGCGGCGGCGGCCTGCTCGCGCTGCGCTGTTGTGCGCTCCCACTCGGTGACGGACAAATCCGGGTTGATCTCCAACGGGTCGCCGGTGACGTCCGGCAGATGATGCGGGGTGTATTCCTTCATGGAAGGGAATCTCCTTTACTTTGGTTTGTGGGATAGGGTCGCTTTACTGTGCGGCCCTGCAAGGTATCAGGCGGGAATGGTTTCGCGGTCGCGGGTTTGGTAGCTCTGGCCGCTGTACTTGTTATAAATGTCTTGGTAGCTGGCCTTCCGGTTGCGGCGGCTGTTGTCGCCTGCCGGGTGCCAGTAGTATTTGCAGCGGTTCGCAGACCAGCGGAAACCGAGCTTTTCGAGCGTGTGCAACCACTTGTGGCTGCTGTCGGCCCAGATCCAGGAGCCGACAACGTCGAACCTAAGGCCCGGGCACTTGGCAAGTTCTTCGGCCATCTTGGCGGCCTCTGCATCCTGTGCGGCCTTGGCGGCATCCTCTGCCGCTTTGGTCTGCCCGTACTGCTGGCGGCCTTGCTTGGCCTGCTCACTACAGAAGCGGGGAAGCGTGGGCTTCAGCTCGTCCCACTCGGCGTTGATCTCCTGCATGTCGGAGACGCTGCCGCCGTGGTCGGGGTGGTGCTTGCTGGCAAGGTCTCTATACATTGCGGTGCCTTCGGTGATGGTGCAGGGGCGGGGGTTGAACCATTTGTAAGTTTTATAGGTGGTAGTCATGTTGCTTCCTCCTGTGGTGGCCGCTGGGCGGCTGTTCTTGTTTCGATGGCTTTATTATACATGCTAGCATGCATTATGTCAACATGCTAGCATGAAGTTTGGAGCATTGCACAGTTCTGCTAGCATGAATTTGTGCATTTTGTACATGCTTGCATGATTCGGGGCGTTGTGCTATAATGTGTGTACTATACAAAAGGAGGTGCGCAGAATGTCCAGCGATGCGAAGCGGGCCGGGAATGCGCGTTATTTGGCAAAGCTTAAAACTATTACAGTGAGGATGCAACCGACAACGGCGGAAACCATCCAGCAGGCAGCAGCAGCAGCCGGGGAGAGCGTGAACGGCTATATTCTGGCGGCAGTAGATGCGAGACTGCAACGAGAAAATCACGATAAACCGAAAAACACTTGACAAAATCGCACTTGCATGCTAAAATGTGTATAATGAGCGAACCACGCGAGGAAGCGAGCTTCCGCGGCGGGGCTCACTCATTATACAGTTTTAACGTATCAACGCGAAAATTAGGTTTCGGGCGTCCAGCTTTACCGCTGGGCGCTTTTTTTGTTGCTATAAAAGGAGGGCGGCAACATGGCAGAAAAGAAGGCGGCGCAGGCCGTCCAGCTTGGAGAAGTGACCCGCAAGGCAATCGCAGGAGTCGAAAAGGCCAGGCAAGCAGCAGAACGCGGCGAACTCGTAGATAAGCGTGGCAACAGGATGAACCCGGCCAGCATTGCAAATCTGCGACCAGGTACAGCAATAAAGGATATGGAACCGGAACGCAGGCGGGAAATTCAGCAGGCAGGGCAGAAGGCCAGCGTTGAAGCCCAGAAGAAGCGCCGAACGATTAAGGAAATATATAGCGACCTGCTACAGCAGCCGGACAGTGTGGAAGGCTTGGAAGATGAGGAACTGGCCCAAACTGTGCAAGAGATGGCACAGAAGAGAGGAAAGCCTATAACTTTATATGAATCAATCGCGGTTGCGATGGCGGCAAAAGCGAAGGCCGGAGACGTCAAAGCAGCGGTGTTTGTGCGAGATTCTGCGGGCGACAAACCGGCTGACCAGATGGAGATCACAGCCGAAGCCGTGACCGATGCGGATAGAGAATTGATGCAGAACATCCAGAAGCGGCTGCAAAAGAACGATAATACGTGATTTCGCGGTTCGCTAAATAAGTATTTAGCGAAATAGTAGCCAGCGGCAGCGCGGCAGCAGGCGGAAACGGTGCGAAGCTGGGCGGAACCAGCAGGCGGAAACCGGGGACGGGCTGTAGATGAAGAAGGACGCGCGGGGGTATTTTTTTTGCGGCGGTCTGCCGGGAGAGGACAGGAGGCAGCAGGGGGAGGGGGGTACCCCCTATGAAGGGGAGGGCGGGGCTCATAGGTAGCGCGGCTGGGTACGAATATGTCCATTCCCCCAGCGAACATAAAAATAAATTCTCTCCCCCGCCCCAAATATCCATGCAAAATGAAAGAAAACGCGGGATTGTATCACAAGCAAGAAACAAGAGTACATATCCCCCCTATGAGGGAACTGTCCCCTGAATAGCAAAGGTTCCCTAAAAAAATAAAATTTTGAAATTTTGAGTATCCCGGCGCGGGTGTCAGTTTGAAAACCTCCTCTGACTATGGGACTAGGGCCGTCCGCTTCAAGACCCAGCGGCCACAATACAAAGCGTTCTGCTACGGCAGGGCGCTTTTTTATTTGCAGAATAAACCCGCGGGGAGCGGGAACGGTTTGCTAAACCGATTGGCCGCCGGTGGCGGCTGGGGTTCGCGTCCTCTGTTCTGCGCCAGATGGCTGGGTAGCACCCAGTTTGTGTGAGCGGGCGCGGTATCCCTCACAAATGATGACAACGACTGTGCAATCAGTAAGCCGCACATGCCCTTGTAGCTCAATGGCAAGAGCCTTGGTGTGCCGGTTCAAGTCCGGCTGAGGGCACATGCTGGGTCGCTCCCACCGGTGAAAGCCCGGCGCAGGAAACGCGATAGATAACCTGACACACCGGAAGCAGCGACGGTGCACAGCCCACAACGAGAGGGCGCATACCTGACTGCACACCGATTTTGAAAGCGGAGAAGTTCGGGGACGTTTAGACGGTGACATCGAGAAAACCGTTCGGCATCTGCTTGTGCGGACTCCGTTACTGACGCAGTTACGCATCGCCGAAACCCATAACATCAAAGCAGAGACCGCGGGTAAGCGCGCGGAATACAAGTGCTGCTGAATTACGTTGCGGATTTGCTCCCCGCAACGGGTGAGACCGGCATAGCAGAGACCGGTAGGGCGGGTTTGGGGAATTTTTGAGGGAATGGGGTGATGTGTTGACGCTGGAAGAGATGCGGGAACTTGAGCGCGAGGCGTGCAGGAAAGACCCGGTGTATTTTTGCGAAACATATTGCCACATTGAGGACAAGGACGCAGACGAGCTGATACAGCCGTTTACGCTGTGGGATGGGCAAAAGAAAGCGTTGGTCGTGTTTGCCGAGAACCGGCTTGTTTGCGTGCTGAAAGCGCGTCAGTTGGGCTTTACATGGCTGGCGCTGGCAGAGGTGGCGAGGCTTGTGGCGCTGAACACAGGCCGTACTGCGATTGGCTTGAGCCGGTCAGAGGACGAGGCCAAAGAGCTTGTGCGCCGCCTTGCGGTGATACTGCGGTACATGCCGGGGCTTATCCGAGAGGTGGACACGCCGGGCGGCAGCGTTGCAGGTTGGACAGGGCCGGTATTCTACAAAAGCACAATGCAGGTGGTTGTGATGTGGCCGGACGGCCCGGAGAGCGTGTTTAAGGCGTTTCCGTCAAGCCCTGCGGCAGGCCGTTCGTTTACTGCCGACTTGATCGTGATTGACGAATGGGCGTTCCAGCAGTACGCAGAGGAAATCTGGCAGGCCGCATACCCTGTTATCAACCGTCCGTTCGGCGGGCGGGTCATCGGGCTGTCAACCATCAAGTTGGGCACGCTGTTTGAGGAAATCTACACAAACCCCGGCAACGGTTTTGCAAAGCTGTTTTTGCCGTGGAGCACAGACCCGCGCCGCAGTGAGAAGTGGTACGCACAGACTGTCGCTGCGCTGGGTGAGGATAAAACGATGCAGGAGTACCCTGCAACTGAAGAAGAAGCGCTCTCCGCCCCCGGAGGGCGCTTTTTTAGTGAGCTTGACAAAGATACCCACTTGGTCGATGCACCGCCCACAGGGTCGCTAAGACGCTATGTGACGATTGACTATGGCCTTGATATGCTGGCGGCACTTTGGATAGCCATTGACGAAAGCAACCATGCTTGCGTTTACAGAGTGGATGGCGGTCCGAATAAAACTATTGGCGAAGCCGCAGACCTGATTTTACGGGATTCTGCGGACGAGGAAATTGACATGTTCCTTGCACCATCTGACTTGTGGAGCCGTAGCCAAGAGAGCGGCAAGAGCCGCGCGCAGCTGTTCAGCGAAGCAGGGCTGGGACTGGTACAGACATCACGAGATTTTTCGGCAGGGTGTGCTGCCATGAAACAATGGCTGCGCAAGGACGAGAAAACCGGAAAAGGGTATCTGACGTTCTACAAGCCGGGCGAGTTATGGACGTGCATGACGAAGATACAGAAGGACGATAAAAACCCTGATGTGTATGCGAAGAACCCGCACGGGTTGACGCATTTCCCAGATGCCTTGCGCGGATTTTGCGTTTGGTGGACAAGCCCGGCGAAAAAACCTGTGAATATACGAAAGAGGCCGTGGACGGCGGACATGTACGAGGATTATAAGAACGCCAGCCCGAAAGACCGCAAAATGCTGATTGAGAAATGGGGGAGCCCTGCATGAGATGCCCGACTTGCGGCGTAGAGTGCCGCGTAGATTCCGGCACGGAGGTGCTGAAATTTATCTGCCGAAGCAAGCAATGCCCGCGGTTCGGGCAGGTTGTGGGGGAGCTGGCACCGGGAAAAGCGGTGCAGAGGGTGAGTTACCCGGTGAATGACGGCGGGCAATAAGATTTGCTTTGCCCTCATCCGGCCCTGCGGGGCCACCTTCCCCCGAGGGGGAAGGCAGGAGAACTACGATAAAAGAAGCGCTTATCCGAAAGGGTAGGCGCTTTTTTTATACAAATTTTTAGCCGGCGGGCGTTGTACGCGGAGGAACCTATGGACGAGTTTGAAAACGGCGTGACCGCTGGCGTAGCCGACCAGATTGACGACAACCCGACAGAAAATGTGGAAACTGTGGAAAGTGAAGTGGAAAGTGCCGCCCAAAACACGGAAACTGCCACAGAACCGGAAATCCCAAACAATGTATGGGCCATTGCCCGCCAGCGCAGCGAGCGAGAGGCACAGCAGCGTGTGGACAGACAGTTTGCACAGAGATTTGCCGGGTACAAAAACCCAGAGACCGGCGCGCCGGTCAAGTCGATGCAGGACTATTTCGCCGCACTGGACGCCCAGAACAAGCTTGACCGTCAGCGTGCAATCGAGCAGGCCACGGCGAACCAGACAGCGGAACAGAGAGCCGCGTTGCAGCGCCTTATCGACAACGACCCGGAGAAGGCACAGCTGAAAGCCGAGATGGAGGAGCTGAAAGCCGCCAGAGTCAACGACGAGGCGCAGGCAGCGTTCAATGCTGACTTTGCCGCGCTGCAAAAAATTGAGCCCAGCCTGAAAACCACCGCAGACCTTGCCAAGCTTGAAAATTTTGACAAGATGGTCGAACTTGTGCAGAAAAACGGGCTGGACATGGTGACCGCCTATAAGGCGCTGAACTATGGCAAGGCCGTGCAGAGCGGCACGGAGGCAGGACGGCAGGCGGCCATCAATGCGGCAAAAAGCAAAGGACACCTGGCCGCGCACGGCGGTGCCAATATGCCGGGCAAGGAAAAGACCATGAGCAGCGGGATGCTTGCGAAAGCGCATGAGTATTTCCCGGACAAGAGCGATGAGGAGCTGCAGAAGCTCTACAACTCGATTTGATTTTTTATGTAAAGGAGACTGACTATGGCAGTTATTTTTAGCAAGGCAAGCGGCCTTGCCAATGATTTTTGGAATGAGTGGGCTGACCTGCTCACCATGAAAATGAAGGACACAGACAACGAGAAGAACAACGATGACGAGCTTGTCAATGCGCTGTTCAATGTCAAGAAGTCCAAGCGTTTCGGTGAGAAGATTGCGGGCATGTCTACCTTCTCCAACTTTGATCTGGTCGATGAGGGCGCGTCAAGCCCGCTGGATGATTTCGGCGAGGTTGAGCCCAAACTTATCCAGCATTCGGAGTTCAAGAAGGCGTTCCGCATCACCAAGACGATGATCGAGGACAACCAGTTCGATATGGCCGCTGCCCGCGCTGCGGCCTATGTGCGTGCCTACAAGCGCAGCCGTGCTGTGTTTGCTTCCAGCGCACTGACCAGCGCTGCCGCGACCTTTACTTACGGCGCAAAGACCGGGCTGGATTCCACCACCGCAGACGGCAAGGCCCTGTTTGCCAAAGATCATACTGGCAAGACCGGCGTTGCCGCACAGAGCAATGTGTTCACCAATGCGCTGGGCACCGATGACGCGATGTTGAACAAGCTGGCGAATGTCGGCTTCAACTTCATGAATGCCTCCGGCAACCACATGGGTTATGTGTTCGACACCATCATCCTGCCTGCTAACCGCCCCGAGATGATCGTGCTGGCAAAGAAGATCGCCAACAGTGACCAGCAGGTCGGCAGCAACTTCAACGATGTGAACGTCAACAAGGGCATGTGGAAGCTGATTGTTGACCACCATTGGCAGGCTGATGAGGAAAGCAACCCCTATATCATCATGAGTTCTCAGGCCAACAAGGACCTGCTGGGCAATGTGTTCTATGACCGTACCGCGATGGAGACCTTCCAGAATGTGGACACGATGACGCAGGATTTGATCACTTCCTGCCGTGGCCGTTTCAGCGCCGGTTTCGGAGATTGGCGGCACGTTATTTTGGGCGGCGCTGCTGCTGGTACTACCCTGACCTAAGGCGGTGCAGCATGGTTCCTAAAGGACTGAAAATCGGGGACACCTTTGAGGACGGCAAGCGGCTGTATGTTGTGGAGGCCGTGAACAGGGACGGGACGTATTATTCCCGGGCAGTGGAGAACACCACTCGGCCTGCGGCAACTCCTCTTGCAAGCGATGGTGGCAAGGGGAAACGGCGAACCAAGAAGCAGTAATTTTAGCGGCTCTGTTACGGCAGGGCCGCTTTTTTATCACATTTGCGGGGGCATGACCCCACAGGAGTGACGATATGAAGAAAGACGATAAGCAGACAAAAGACCTTGAAAAATGGCAGGGCAAGCTATCCAGCGCGAAAGCTGCATACAGTGACACCCTGGAAAAGATGCGCAAGCGCGAGGCCATGTACTACGGTAGCCACGAGATACAAGGTGCCAAAAAGAACGCCACGAATGTGCGCAATATCATCTATGAGCTGATTGAAAGTCAGGTGGATTCCAGCTACCCGATGCCGAAGGTCACAGCCATCCATGCGGAAGACCGGGACTTGGCGCGAAAGGCCGAAAACATGCTGCGAAATCAGGCGCGGCGGATGCGGTTTATTGAACTGAATGACAGAAGCGAACGTACAGTGCCGGTGCAGGGCGCGGACTTTTTCCATGTGGAGTGGAACCCGGTTGCAGGGTATCACTGCACACTGGGCGATGTTGAGGTAGAGATGCGCCACCCGCGGCAGGTCATTCCGCAGCCGGGTGTGTACCGCATTGAGGACATGGATTATATCTTTGTGCAGGTATCAAAGAGCAAGGAATCGCTGGAAGCACGGTACGGCATTACCATTGAGACCGACACAGAGGACGCGCCGGACGCGCGCGGGGGCGATGACAGCACCCACACAGGCGTTGTGACGCAGAACATTGTCTATTACAAGCACGACAAGGGCACAGTAGGCATGTTTAGCTGGGTAGGGTGTCAGGTGCTTGAAGATTTCCCCGATTATTATGCGCGCACGGCAGAAGTCTGCACGAAATGCGGACGGCGGCGCGTGGGGGATGTTTGTGTTTGCGGGAACAAGAAGTTCAAAGAGCAACCGGTGCAGACCCTTACGCTGACACAGGATGTAGTGCTTAGCAGCGGCGAGGTGCTGCCTGCACAGGTGCAGGGGGAGGATGTGCCCATTGTGAACCCGGACGGCAGTGTGCAGCGTGATAACGAGAGCGGAGAGGTCATTATGATGCCGGGCGAGATGGAGGCCAACGAGATACCGGCCTACAAACCGCACGGGTTCCCGATTGTGGAGCGGATAAACATTGCGGCATCGGACAAGTTTTTGGGTGTGTCGGATGTAGATATTATCGCCGACCAGCAGCAGGCTATCAACAAATACGGCACGAAGATTCAGGAAAAGCTGCTGAAAGGCGGCAGTTGGGTAGTGCTGCCGGAGGGCGTAAATGCGGAGCTGAACGATAACGAGCTGAAAATTTTGCGCGTTGACAACCCGAGCCAGAAAGCCATGATCGATGTTATCAATGTGCAGCCCAATGTGCAGAACGACCAGAACATGCTGGAAATGAATTACACTTGGGCAAAATCCACTTTGGGCATTACGGACGCATTCCAGGGTAAGTACGATTCTTCCGCTACATCGGGCAGTGCGAAGCAGTTCAGCGCGAACCAGAGCGCAGGCCGTTTGCAGAGCAAGCGAGAGATGAAGAACAACGCCTATGCGAAGCTGTACCGTATGATGTTTGAGTTTTTGCTGGCGTATGCCGATGAGCCGTACCCGATGACCGAGACCGACACAGACGGCGAACAGCAGTTCGGGCATTTTGACAGGATGGAGTTTTTGAAGCGGGACGCAGCCGGGGAATTGTACTGGAACGATGAATTTATCATTGAGGTCGACCCGGCAAGTAACCTTGCAAGCAACCGCGAACGGCTGTGGGACATGGTCGATTTGAAGTATCAGGCGGGTGGTTTTGGCAACATTTCCGAGCCTATAAGCCAGTACCGGCTGTGGACTTACCTGAAAGAGACCGGATTCCCGTATGCAGCCACAATGCAGAAATCCATCAAAGAGGAGATGGACAAACAGGAAGCCATGCAGCAGGGGGTGATTGCAAATGACATGGCAGGAAATAAAGTTAGCAACCTTGCAGAAAATGTTCAGCTCTGACGGGATTACGATTGATGCGAACGATGATGCCATAAGCGAGTATTTGAACGCGATGCCGCAGGCAGCCAACGAAGCGCTGCAGATGCTTGCAACCGCAGGGCGGTATATTCGCAAAAGCACGACCATTGAAAAGAACAAGGGCGAAACCTTTGCGCTGGATATGACCAGCGAGCTAAAGGACTTTTACCGAATTGGCACATTGGAGGTGTACAGCCTTGACGATAACGGCGTGCCGACAGAGTACAACGGCGCTGCGTTTATGGCCGGGAAGTACATGAAATTCCCAGAAGATGCCGAGGGCATTTTTGAGATTTTTTATGATGCAAAGCCGACAGCAATCACGCTAAACACGCCGGACGATACAAAAATCAACCTGCCGGACGATGCCGTTGTGTTGCTGCCCCTGTATATGGCAAGCCAGCTGTACAAGGACGATGATATTGCGGTGAGCACCTATTACCGCAACGAGTTTGAGGTTGCCTTTGAGCGGCTGAAAAACCCGGACAGAATGCCGACACAGGAGAGCTGGGGCAACAATACAGGGTGGTGGTAAGAGATGGCTTTTGCGATACCTGAAATCCCGAGCCGGAGTGTTATTAAACTGACGCAGTTTTACGGCGTGGATTTTACCTCAAACCCGTTCAATGTAAGCGTAACGCAAAGCCCCTATGCGGAGAACATGATACGCAGTGAACCCGGCAAGGTGCGCAAGCGCATGGGCTATGAGACCATGTACAAATTTACCGGGAGAATCAACGGGCACTATGCGAGAAAGAAAGACAAATATGACCTGATACACGCCGGGACCGGGCTGTATGTCATGAAGGACACGCCGCAGCTTTTGTACAGCGAAATGAACGACGCGAAAAGCTATGCGTGGCAGTTTGGCGACAACCTTTACATTGTGGACGGCAAGAAATTTCTTGTCTATGACGGCACTACCGCAAAGCCGGTGGAAGATGCCGCTTATATCCCGACAGTGACGATTGCGAAAGCCCCGAACGGCGGCGGCAAGCAGTATGATGCGCTGAACCTATTGCAGCCGAAATTCAAAGAAAAGTTCCTTGCTGACGGAACGAGCAAAGAATATCATTTAAGTTTTTCCGGGCTGGACGATGCCAATGTGACGGTGCGCCAGCTGCAGGGGGACGGCACATGGAAAGAAATCAGCGGCTTTACTTGCAACGCAGAAAAAGGCATTGTGAGCTTTACGACTGCGCCGGGGAAAAGCCCTGTTACCGGTGAGGACAACATTGAAATCGAAGCACGGCGCACGGTAAAGGGATACAGAGACAGAATCAACAAGTGCTGCATCGGTGTGCGGTTTGGCGTAAACGGCGATGTTGACCGTTTGTTTTTGAGCGGGAACCCGGATTATATCAACTACGACTGGTACAGCCAGAAGGACGACCCGACTTACTTCCCCGATACGGGGTACAGCGTGCTTGGCACGAACAAGAGTGCGGTTGTTGGGTATACCATCATCGAAAACCGATTGGCTGCCCACAAGGACGACTACGAGCCTGACAGAAATATTATCCTGCGCAGCGGAAACTTAGTGGACAGCGAAGCGGCTTTCCCGATTTACAACACGATGAAAGGCCCCGGCGCGATTGCGAGAGACAGTTTTGCTTATTTGCAGAATGAACCGGTGTTTTTGACGAGCGCCGGTATCTATGCCATTGCGGCCAGCGACATCAACGCGGAGCGTTACAGTCAGGACAGAAGCTACTACCTGAACGGCAGACTTTTGGACGAAAGCAATTTGAGCGATGCTTGCGCCTGCGTGTACAACGACATGTATTGGCTGTGCGTGAACGGGCATGCCTATGTGCTGGACGGACTGCAAAACCTTGGCTTGACAAAGAGTGAACCGTATTCAAACCGGCAGTATGTTGGATTTTACTGCACAAACATTCCGGCGCGGCTGCTGTTTGTAAAAGATGGGGCGCTGTGGTTTGGCACGAATGACGGCAGAGTGTGCCGATTTTTCACAGACGAAACACACTATCTTAGTTACAGTGACGATGGAAAGGCAATTGCGGCAAGCTGGCAGACGCCGTATGTAAGCGGCAGCAACTTTTACAAGACCAAGACATTCAAGCATCTGGCGGTGCAGCTGGTAAACTCTGCATCGGCTGGCGTGCAGATTTCTGCCATTGTAAAGGGCGAGTGGAAGACCATCAAAGAATTTTTGAACGGTGTGAGCTACTTTAGCTATTCACGTCTTTCATACTCACATTTGTGCTATTCCAACGATACAAGCCCGAAGACATTCCACTCAAAGCTGCGCATCAAGCGAGTGGACAAATGCAGTTTCCGATTTGAGAACGACATGCTGCATGAATCCTTTGGCATTGTGCAGGCCAGTATCGAGTATGTAGAGGGCGGCAACTATAAGGGGTGATACCATGAGAAAAATCACAGAGACTGACCTCGCCGGAAAAGGGAACCTTGGCAGGCCGGATATACCGGGCGTATCGACAGCAGAGATGCAGCGTATTTTGGACGAGCTTTCCCGCGAGGTTATTGTGCCTGCCTTTAACGAGCTTTCCGGGCAGGTGGAGACTGCCGTAAACGAACGATACACCAAAGAGGAAGCCGACAAAAAGTTGAACGAAAAGGCGTTTGAAATCGGTGCCGGTGACATGACAAAATCGGTGTACGACCCGGGCAACAACGGTGTGAATGTAACTGTGCAGACGTGGAACTGCGTAAAATCCGGCACGGTTTATTATCTGGCCGGTTCCGGTACTACGGGCAGATGTAAGATTCCTGAAGCATGGACAAGCGGGGACACTTTCTCTGTCAATGGCAATGTGGTGCCTGCCTACTGCGGGGCTGATGCCGTAGACGGAGATACGATTGTTGCCGGGAGATGGGTGCTGTTTACCTATGACGGTACACAGCTAAATTTTAGCGGCGGCGGTGGATTGGGTTTAAGCAAGCTGGCGAAGGCCACCGCTGCTGCTGACAATGTGCTGGCGGGCAAAAGCTTTTATGCTGTGGATAAAACGCTTAAAGAAGGGACTATGCCGAACCGGGGTGCAGTGGACACAACCATAAACCCGGGAAGTTCTTACGCAGTCCCCGCAGGATACCACAACGGCGGAGGCCGCGTAAAAGCGGCAACATGGACAAAAGACAAATATTTATATCTGGTCATACAGTATCAAAACGGCTATGGAAACCCTATTCCGGAGTACGCGGCAACAGTGGTTGCACAAGGCATACCGGAGCCCGGTTTTCTGGCGCATTATAGCGGCTGTGGAAATGTCAATGCAGTTAAAAATGTCTGCAATGCCAATATGCTGAATATTGAAGCCTATGCCGGAAACGGCACGGCACAGATAACATCACTAACCTACCTATATGACATTTTCCACAAAACGAATCATGATCCAGGTGTTGTTTATACATTAGGCGCCGGAGTTTATTGTTACCGTATGAGATGAGGACTAAAGCATGGCAGAGAATACAATTATTCATGAAATCAGCCTCGCCGGGTACAAAGCCACTTCCACCGGCGGCATGCTGGATTTGGGCACATGGGGCAGCTACGGCATTGAAAAGCTGCACCTTACACTGGACGCAGCATGGCAGGATTTGACCATTACGGCGTTCTTCAACGTGAAGGGCGAAGTCGTTGGCAAGGCGCTGGTTGGCAAAGACGGCTATGCGGATGTGCCGTGGGAAGCAACGAAGGAAAACACGTTTGCCGGGCGCATTGTCTTTGAAGGCAGCATGAACAACCAGCGCCGTATTTCGGCCAACCTGAACTTCAAGGTCACAAACCACAGCGAGTTTGAGGACAGCGACCCTGTGCCGACAGATGACCGCTGGAACCAATTTGTGACACAGAACAAAGAGTACCGCGACGGTGCGTATGAGGCCGCTGAAAGAGCCAACGCGCGTGCAGAGGACGCAGAGGTGGCCAGCGAAGGTGCGCAGGCTGCGGCAAGGGCTGCGAAGGCCAGTGAGAGCGCAGCGGATACGCTGGCGGCGAAGGCCGAGCGGGCTGCCCAGGAGGCGGAGAATTCCAATACAGCGGCCAACAATGCGGCCTACCTTGCCGGAGAGAATGCTACAGCTGCACAGCAGGCGGCGGAGAATGCGGCTGCTGCCGCTAACTATGCGGGCCAGAGCGCCAGCGACGCGGCGGCCAGTAAAGCGGCGGCGGAGACTGCCGCACAGGCTGCGCAGGAGGCACAGGCTGCTGCGGCGGCTGCCAGGGACGATGCGGTAAAGGCACAGACTGCTGCGCAGACGGCGGCCAAGACGGCGCAGGATGCCCAGAACGCTGCCGAGAAGGCCCGGGACGATGCCCAGACCGCACAGCAGGGCGCGGAGGCTGCCCGGGATGCGGCGGCGGGAAGTGCCGAGGCTGCGGCGAAGTCCGAGGAAAACGCCAAGCAGAGCGCGAACACGCTGGCCGAAAGCGTGGAGAACGTGGTGGCGAACACGGCGGCGGTGGCCGAGCTGAAACAGCAGGTGGCAAATATCACGCCCGATGACAGCACCATTGGCGACAAGCCGTGGAGCAGCAAGCACATCATTGATATGCTCTTCCCGCCGCTGGAAGAAAGCGGCAACCCTGTTGTGTGCTACCCCGTTGCGGGATACCCGCTGGGGGTAAAGGCCAGCTGGGAGCCGGTGCAGGAAGGCACGGGAACGCCGTATCCGGCAGGTGGCGGTAAGAACCTGTTTAATCCTGCATGGATGCCAGAAAAAGCCATGAGCTATGGAGTGACGTGGACAATAACCCCCGATGGCACCGTAGCAGCAAACGGAACGGCAAGTGGAACTACATACTACAACTCTGATAATTTTTTACTTCCTGCAGGTACATACACGATTAGCGCAATGTCGCATTTCCGTGTAACAATTCTCAATAAGGATACAAACGATACGATTACCGCACAAAATGTTGGACAGCCATGTACATTTACAGTAGAGAATGACATACAAAATGCCAACTTGTTTTTTGCCGCCTCTGGCACACTGGATAATGTTTCGGCAAAACCGCAGATAGAGAAAGGTGCGACTGCAACAGCCTATGCACCTTACGCAAACATTCGTCCTATCAAGGGCAGGGACAGCGTGACGATTACCAGGCAGGAGGATAATCAAGTGATTACGCTCAACATGCCTGAAACCGTGTATAGCGGTGAGGTGGACGCGGTGACGGGAGATGGAAAAGAGACGAGGAAAACGCTGACGCTGGACGGGACAACCAACAAGTTTACACAGCGTGATAGATATTGGAATCTACCACAAAATTCAGCACCCGGTATAGCCGATAGCTATGATACAACTTGTAGTCATTTTCCTGCTAATACTTTTGGTGGGAATTCGAGGGGAAAGTATCTTTACACAACAACACAACTTATGAGCAAGTATTTTCCAGATGCTAATGCCTTAAATGCTTACCTCGTCGCCCAGTATGTTGCAGGAAGCCCTGTGCAAGTATACTACAATCTGACAGAGCCTGTGCCCTTCACCGCGACAGGCGCACAGCCCATCCCCGCGCTTGCGGGTGCAAATACCGTTCTTACCGATGCCGACAGCGTGACTGTGACGGGACGCGCAGACCCCATTAAACGCATTGAGGATTTGGAAGCAGCGGTTGCTTCCATTAACTGAAAGGAGTAATAAAATGGCTATCAAGAGTAAAGCGCGGCACGACTTAACGCTGCGCAGCATCAAGCGAGAGATTGCAGCAGGACGTGACGTTGCATTTTGGCTTGACAAAGCATACACGCACTACGACAACGGCCTGCTGGATGAGGCGGACATTGCAGAGGTGGAAGCGCTGGCGCAGGCGTATTATGATGCGGTGGATGCGAGAGAGAGCGCAGACGAGGTTACGGAGACGCCGGATGTGCCGGAGGTTGACGGCGCTGAAAATACAACCAACGAAGAAAACGACACCAACGAAAAGGAGAGTGAAACCAATGAAGGATGAAATGATCCTGTCGCCCGAAATGGACGAGGAGCTGTCGAACGGGAAGGGAGAGGACGAGAATGAGTGATTCTGCACTGGCCGTTTACACGGCCATCAGCCCAAACTGCAACCGGCCCCGGAGCCAGCCCATCAGCAAGATTACCGTTCATCACATGGCTGGTAACACGACGCTTGAATCTTTCGGCTCTATCGTTGGCAAAGCATCCCGCCAGATGAGCGCAAACTACGCCATCGAATCCAGCGGGCGTATCGGGCTGTTCTGCCACGAGGCGGACAGGTCGTGGTGCAGTTCCAGCCCGTGGAACGACCAGCGGGCCATTACTATCGAAGTCGCCAACGACGGCGGTGCGCCGGACTGGCACATCAGCGACAAGGCCTATGCGGCGCTGCTCGACCTCTGCACCGACATTTGCCGCCGCAACGGCATCAAGGAGCTGATCTACACCGGCGACAAGAACGGTTCGCTCACGATGCACTGCTTCTACGCGGCTACCGCTTGCCCCGGGCCGTATCTGAAAAGCAAGTTCCCGGACATTGCGGCACAGGTCACGAAGCGCTTGAAGGGCGACGTGGCCGACGCTGCGCCCGCCAAGACGCAGGAGCAGACGTTCATTGACGTCATGGCCGAGAAGTGCCAGAGCCGCTGCCTGAACGCGCATCTTCTGCCGTCGCTGTGCATTGCACAAGCCTGTTTGGAAAGCGCCTACGGCACAAGCGAACTGGCCGTGCAGGCAAACAACCTGTTCGGCATCAAGGCCAGCAATTGGAGCGGCAGAGTGTACAACAAGGCCACGAAGGAGTGGGACGGCAGCAAGTACATCACCATCACGGCGGGCTTCCGCGCCTACGATACGATGGTCGCCTGTGTAGAGGACTACATCAAGAAGCTGACGACCATGCCGCGCTACTCGAACCTTGTCGGCTGTACCGACATCAACAAGGCGTGCGAGTACATCCGGGCCGATGGCTGGGCCACCAGCCCGACGTATACCGCAAGTCTTCTGGCCGTCGTGAACCAGTTCAACCTTACGCGCTTTGATAAGGCGGCGGTGGACAAGCCCGCCGCGCAGACGCATCAGGAGGTATGGCTGGATCACGTCGTCCTGCCGAACGCTGCGGCGATGGAGTTCTACCTCATCGCCAAGAAGTACGGGCTGGACAACGACAAGGCGTATCATGCAAAATACGTGGAGGTGTGATGCCGATGCAGCATGTATTTTCGTTTACACTTGCGGAGGCCTGGGCGTTTTTAATTTACGCGGCGGGTGCTGCTGCCGGACTGTATGCCGGGGGCGTTGCCATCAGCAAAGTAATCACTGCCGTAAAAAAGCCGAAGACCGACCAGGACAAACGCATTACCAAGCTTGAAGAGCGGGTGAACGCCATGGAGGGATTCTTGAAAAAAGACAAATTGCGGCTTGACCGCATGGACGAGGGGCAGCATGTGACCATGCAGGCATTGCTTGCCCTGCTTGACCACAATCTGGATGGGAACAACATTGACCAGATGCAAAAGGCAAAGGAAGCTTTGCAAAATCATCTGATTGGCTGAAAGGGAGTGCATATAAATGGGCGATTTTTTGAAAAACATTGCCGCGCTTTTCAAGGTAAAAACCATTGTGACGCTGGTTGTCGTTGCAGTGTTTGCGGCTTTGGCGCTGCGGGAGAAATTACAGCCTGACACGGTCATGACCATTGTGACGATGGTCGTGGCCTTTTATTTTGGCACGCAGAGCGAGAAGAAGGGGTGACACTATGAACTATGGCGGAGGGCTGCCGAATACCATCAAAAAAACGTATCCGGCACCAGTTATCAAAAAAAACAATGGACAAGGTGCTGCGGGAGCAATGGGCCCACTGTACAACAATTTTGAAAAAGTGACCGGTGGCGGAACGCCGTTGCCGGTCCCGGCAAAAAGGAACACGACACCCAGCGCCGGCGCTGGCGGCGGCTACACTGGCGGCGGCTCTGGCAGAAGCTCTGGCGGCGGGAGCGCGGCGGCAAGCTACAGCGCACCGGCACAGAGCAGCAACTACATGAACAGCTATATCAGCCAGATGCAGAGCGCGATGCAGGCCGCACAGCAGGCGGCGGCAGAGGCACAGAGCAGGGCAGAAGAGCAGATGCGCGCAGCGCAGGAGGCACAGCGCAGAGCGCGTGAGGAAGCCTACCAGCGCAGTGCCGCTCAGCAGAAAGCCAACTACGAGTACGGGCAGGGCGAGCTGAACCGCGCCACAGACAACGCCCTGCAGCAGGCGTACATTAACCGCATGTTGCAGCAGCGCAACCTTGCGCAGCAGCTTAGTGCGCAGGGCTTGAACGGCGGTGCAAGCGAGACCACGACAGCCGGTATGCTGAACAACTACAACAACAGCCGCAACGCGCTGGAAGCCGAGCGGCAGAACCAGCTGGCAAGCCTTGCGAACACCTATCAGAACAACATGGCACAGCTGGAAAACCAGCGTGCCAGCGGCGATGCAGCGGATTTGAGCCAGTATCAGACGAACCTTGCGAACCTGACAGCAAACAACACGAACAATCTTGTCAGCCTGATGCAGGGTTACGCAAACATGGCAGCCAGCATGCCGCAGCTACGCCAGAGATTCAACACGACAACCGGGCAGTGGGAGTACAGTTACGAGTGATAAGTGCGGCGGGATGATGAATCCCGCCCTGCTTTTGTATACAGGAGGTCTTGAGCTATGGCGAAAGTGAATGGTCGTGAAGATGCGCTGCTGAATGCGTATTTGAACCGATACCAGACGGCGCAGGCCAGCAATGTCGGCACTGGCCGCAGCACAACGAGGAAAGCACAGCAGCAGGGCAGTGCCATCATGAACGCCACTGACAAGACGCTGCCTGTGCTGCATAACAGCTACACCGAGACGCTGAACAACATTGTGCAGGGTGCAAGCCTTGAAAATAGCCTGAACAACGATGTTTTGAACCGGCAAATGAAACTGGCGCAGGCAAAGTTTGACGCGGCAAACGATTTGTACAAGCAGCAGCAAAAGGCGCAGCAGTATGCGGCGAAGAAAGCGGCGAAGGCCGCAAAATCCAGAGGGAAATCTTCCGGCAAGGGCGGCAATACCACCGGCACGGGTGGCGACACGGAAAGTGCGGCATCGCTGGATTCGCTGTTCGGCGGCACTGCGAGTACCGGTGGCAACGCAGCAGGCAGTGCTGATACTGCGAGAAATAAAGGCGGAAACTACGACCCCAAGCGCACAAATGCAGAGCGCAACGCCAGTGCCCGCGCCCGGTATGACGGCAGCGAACAGGAAAAATCCGACATCAAATACCGCGCCCAGCAGAAGCGGGGGCAGCTGGCGCAGATGCTCAAAGACAAACAGGCCGCCGCCAACGCAGGGGCCAATAAAGGCAAGCCCGGAGGGAACAGCTACGCAGAGCGCCAGAGCGCCGCACAGCCCGCCCAGAGCCGCGCTGTGACGCGGGGCGGGAAAGCTATCGGCAGCAGTTACGCCGCCGCAGGAAGTGCCCCAAGCGCGGCAGAGACGCAGGCTGCAAAGGACAAGCGCAACGACTACAAGAGCCAGCAGGAAGACATTGCTGCTGCACTTAAAAAGCTGCAGAGCAATGCTGATTACCGCGCCGAGCTGGCCGCCCCGGGACGCAAGCTGACGAGTGCCGAAGTGGCGGCAATAAACCAGTACGAAAAAAGCACGAAGAACACCGGCTTTAGCGGCTTGAAGCGGGTGTTTGAGACTGCCGCAAACAAAGAGGGCCTGAGCCAAGAGGACTACGCGAAAAAGACGGCTGCCATGAATGCCGAGCTGAACCAGAACAGTGCTTTGCGCGGAAAAGCACAGATGAACGGTGCCGGGCAGACTGCGCAAGCATTTACAGCCGGGTTGTATGACAGTGTGCCGTTTTTGACAAAGAGCGTGGATAAGCTGACGGGCATTGCGAATAAGACCGGCGCCGAGCTGCCGCAGCTTAGCAATGCGATTGAGGGCGCAAAGAGCTATGACCCGCTGGCGGCGGCAGCAGGCACGATTGTCGGCAAGGGGATGCAGTACAACCTGTTCAACACCGCTATGGCGGGCACACCTCTTGCGCAGACGATGGGCAAGGCGGGCAATGCCGTTGTTGGGCAGGCACAGAAAATCCCTGTGTTGGGGGATGTACTGGGCGCTGGTGCCGGTGATGCACTGGGGCGCATTTTGACCGACACGACAGCAGACCTTGCACTGGACACCCTGCCGAGCCTTGTGAACGATGTGAGCGAGGGCAAGAGTGCCGGAGAGATCGCGGGCAACACTGCAAAGAACATTGCAAGCAATGTGGCGATGAACGCGCTGCCGGAAATCGGCGGGGCGCTGTTCAACAGGCTGAAAGGCACGGCAGGGGATGCCGCGCAGGATGCCTTGAAACAAGCTGACAATGCCGTGCAGGATGTGCAGAGCGCCGCACCGGCAAGAAACATTGTGCAGCCGGAAGCCAACGGCACAACCGGGCTTGCCGCGCAGATACAGCAGATGAACACGCCAGACGCAGCCAACCGCAGCGCATTGAATACGCTGGATGAGCTGCGCGGACAGGTCAACTTGAACGGCGCGCAGGAAAAAGAGGCTGAGCAGCTGCGCCGCGCTGTGTTGCAGCGCCAGCAGGAGATTGGCGATGAAGCTAAACTTGCGTTGCAAAATACGGACAGTTTGCCGATTGACGCGCAGCGCGCCGCCGGCTACAATGAAGTAAATGGAGGTGTTCAGAATGACAACCTGGGAGCAGGCGTTCGAGCAGACGTTTCCCTCAACGCTGACACTGGCGCAGGCTATGAACCGCAACCCGGAGGAGGTGGAAGCGGGCTTGCTGGACAGACTGGTACAGCAGGGCTTGGTAGCGCCGCGGATGGCAACGGACGAGGAGTACAAGGCCCTGATGCGCCGGACGCTGGAACGGTGGCTGAATGGGCAAAATCAATAACCGGCAAGGACAGACGCAGCGTTTATACCCGCCGCATTGAAGATTTGTACAGCCGTATGCAGAGCGGCGCGACGCGCGAGAGCATGGCAGACGAAGCAAAGGACATTGCCCTTGGCATTGTGAAGGACAGCGATTTTGCGGAGCCTGTGGACGAGGCGACGGCAACGCTGCGGGATTACTTTAAAAGCACCCCCATCCGTCTGGACGAGCAGGCGGCGGGGGATATTTTGTATACCAGCGGCTTGAAGAACATCCAGCAGTACAACTTCCAGAACGGGACAAATTTTTCTACCACGAGTGGTTTACCGTATGACACTGCCCTGATGGAGCTTGCCGACAGGGGGACCGGTGTGAGCGGTTCCGGCGTGGATGACCTGCTTTCCGCTGTAGCGGCCAGCAACCGCGGGGCTTTGGTGGATACTGACCAGGCGGCTGCGACGGCAGACTATTACCGGGACATGATTCTGGACGGCCCCACCGGGCGGCAGGCTGGCACGGAGGACTTTACGGACTGGCTTGAGGTGCAGGGCTTTGACAGCAATATGCCGGACTACACCCGCCGCGTTTACGACAGGATGTTTGGCGGCACTGACACGGCGGATGCCGCCGCTTCCTTGCAGGACAGTAGGGCACAGAGCGTTGCGGCCCGCCCGCTGAACGGCAGTGAGAGCGTGCCTGCCCATGCTGTTGGCGCGGAAAGCACGCAATATAACCGCAATGAAGTGCTGAACCAGGACTACGCGAACCAGCGTGTTATGCGCGGAGATATGGACGACCAGGCCGCTGCAGAGCTTGGCATTGGCGAGCAGACGCACACTGTTTACAGCCGGGCAGAGGGCAGGGACACGGCATCGCAGGATTTTGATGTACTTGTGCAGCAGACCGGCAGCGTGACCGGAGCCGGGCGCACAGTGGCAGATGAGCTGAACAGGAAAATCCAGAATGGGCAATGGGATGCTTCCGATGTGTACGCGGGCAGCCATGCGGCAGAACAGCTGCGCCAGCGTTTGGCAGAACTCCCGGAAGGCAGTGCGGAAGCCGATGTAGTGAAAGCCCAAATTGCGAATATCAACCGTGCCGTAAGCGCCGGGCAGAGCAAGGCCGGACAGGCGCTTGTTTCCGGACGATATGCGCAGCCTGACGAATACAGCGGAATCCGGCGGTTTGAGCAGTACACACAGAACAGTGTTGACCGCTTTGCCAATACGCGGCAGGGTCAACAGCTGCACGATGTAGCGCAAGAAGTTGCCGACACGATGAATGGGCCGATGGATGATGAGTTCACGGCCTTTGTGCATAGTCAGGGCGTGGACACCGGTGATGATGTGCGCGACCAGCTTGAGTATATGGCCGAGCAAATTCAACGCATGGGCCGCGCGCGCAACGTAAACATCAACGAAGAACAGGCCAGAGCTGCCGCAGCCAGACTGCAGGCAGGCGGCACTGTTGAAGACATTTACGGTGCATTTGCACGGCAGGCCCTTGGCATCGGCGATTTAAGTCAGGAAGATTTAGATTATGCCGTTGACACTTTCCGCCGGATTTCGGACATGCCGGACAGCCGTGAGCGCTACGACCTTGAGATGAGTGTTTACGGGCGCATGGCAAACTATATGCCTGCGCGTGGGTTTGCAGACAGACTGAATAACATCCGTTACCTGTGCATGCTTGGCAACAGCCGCACGCATATCCGTAACATGATGGGCAATGTCATGATGGGCACGGTAACGCGCGCAAAGGACAATATTGCGGGCGTGATGCAGCTTGCCTTGCCGCAGAACGAACGCACAAAAGCTGTCGGCACAATGCTGACTGCGGATGGACGGCGAATGGTAAACCGCGCCAGAGACTACGCGGATAACCAGATGTACAGCATACTGTATCAGGATGGCCGCTGGAACATGGATACCGGGTTGCAGGCTGCACGAAACACCTACGCCACGCCTGTTGGGCGAGCAATCGGGCGTTTAAGTGACATCAACGGCGGCGCGCTGGAAGCAGAGGATAATTTCTTTTTGCGCAGCGCGTTCGGCAACAGCATGGCTAGCTTTTTAAAAGCACGCGGGTATGACAGCAGCATTTTTGACGCTACGGATGAACACAGCCGGGCTGTACTGCGGCAGGCTGCGGCGCAAGCGCTTGAAGATGCGCGGGAAGCTACATTCCACGAGGACAACTTTTTGAGCACGGCGTTCCGCAATTTCTCAAACGATACGCGGAGGCATGGCCCTGCCGGGCAGATTGCCTATGCGGTGACGGAAGGCATTTTGCCGTTTAAGAAAACGCCCATCAACATTGCAAAGAACGCATTGGAGTACAACCCCGTCGGCGGAGCAGTAGAAGCGATCTACCGTGGGGCAACCGGTCAGGGTGCAACGCGGGTAATGGACGCTGCAGCAAAGGGCGTAACAGGCACAGCAATTTTGGGTGCCGGTTATTTGCTTGCCAAGAATGGTATGCTGACCGGCGGTGCGAGCGGAGATGACCGCGCCGACAACTACAATGAAATGCTGGGCGACCAGAATTATGCCGTAAAAATACCCGGGAAAGGGACTTACACGCTGGACTGGGCGAGCCCGTCGAGCGTGCCGCTGCTGATTGGTGCGCAGATTGCTAAAGACCAGGAAGACGGCGGAGAGTTTAATTTGACGCAGACGCTGGACAAGATGCGCCAGATCACGCAGCCCGTACTGGAAACCACGATGCTGCAAGGCTTGAACGACACGCTGGACAGTGTAAGCTATGCAGATTCCAACGACAAGTTGGCAACGCTTGCGACAAGCGCACTGGGCAGCTTCGCCAACCAGTTTGTGCCTACGGCTTTAGGACAGGTGGCGCGGACGGTGGACGATACCCGGCGCAGCAGTTACGGCGGTGGCGACACAAAGACCGAACGGGATATTGGGTACAATATCCGCAAGATGGAGAATAAAATCCCCGGCTTGAGCAAGAACAATGAGCCGTACATTGACCAGTGGGGCCGCGAAGAGGCGAGCCTTGACGGGACGGACGATTCAGCGGAAGGGATGTTCCTGCGCGGTGCGTACAACATGCTTAGCCCCGGCTATGTGAGCGCCGAAAACATTACCCCGGTTGACGAGTATCTGCAAGAACTGTACGGCAGTACGGACGACAGCCATGTCTTGCCGGAGAAGGCAAGCAGCACAATCAAGGTGGACGGCGAAGGGTATTACATGACCCCGGAGGAAAAGACAGAGTACGCCAAGACGAGCGGGCAGACGGCCTATGACCTGATTGACGAGCTGCGGCAGAACAGTATGTTTTTGCAGCTGCCGGAAGACCAGCAGAGTGCGCTTGTGCAGGATGCCTACACGGTAGCCAAGACCGCCGGCGGCGTGGCCGCTGTGGGTGACGGTGTGAGCGGTGTGAACGCGAAGGAGTACGAGGCATACCGGAACGGCGGCGCGGAAGGGTTCAGCCAGTATGTGCTGATGAAGAACGCCACTGACCTTGTGCGCGATGAAAAGCGGGAGACGAGCGGCAATGACGATGCGGCACTGAACACCGTGGAGAAGTGGAACACCCTCTATTCGCAGTTCGGTGATGATGCAGTAAGCAACTTTGTAGACAGCACCGACGATGGAAGCACTGTACACAACATCAGAGACCTTGCCGGAGACAAGGCGGTCACCGCCTACATGCAGGCTTACAGTGCTGTGGCAAAGACGCTGGACGATGACCAGACACCGGACAAGTTTACAGTCGGTTACGGTATGCAGAAATACGGCCTGAGCGGAGACGACTTTGCAAGGGCGTATCTGGCAGCGTACTACAAGAAGGACAAGAACGGTAAGTACCCGGAAAAGGGCGGCACGTATGCCGACAAGGCCGGTGCAGAGATTTACCAGAGCTACGGCGCAGATGCGCTGCGCGACTGGGTAAACTACCGGGCTACCATCCCCGACACGAACGGCAACGGCAAAGCCGATAAGGCCGAAGCTGTAGCGCGTTTGAAGGAAATGGACCTGACGAACGAGATGCGGCGCGCGTATCTGGCGAAAACTAACAAGCAGTGGGGCAAGAAAAATCCGTTTTGAGGTGCTGTATGAAGTTTGATTTTTGCATGAACCGGGCGGAGTATGACGAGCTTGTATTCAGCCTGACGGACGATGAGCGGGAAGTGCTAGATATGCGGCGGCACGGACGGCGCAATGCCGAGATTGCAGCCGAGTTGAACTGCTGTGAGAGGACGGTAAACCGGCATGTGAGAAGCATTAAGAATAAGATGCGGTGATAGGGCGGTACAGGATAAGCCGCCCCTCATCCGCCGCTGCGGCGGCACCTTCCCCCGAGGGGGAAGGCAAAAGTATAGCGGGCAGTCACTTTTTGAGTGGCTGCCCGCTTTTTTTGTTTTGGCGTAAAGATGGCGCAAATGCGGCGCGGAGGTGTCCTACGGCGCGGGATGGATTGTAGTACAATGAAACCAGAAAGACGAGGTGAGCGGGATGTACTGGAACAACTACGGTATGCAGACCCCCTACAGCAACCCCTATGGGCAGACGATGCAGCAGGCGTTACAGCCGTGCAGCATCACGAAGGTGAGCGGTGAGAACGGCGCAAAGGCGTTTGGAATGGCACCGAATTCCAGCGCACTGCTGCTGGACGAGACCGCGCCGCTGGTGTGGCTGAAAACAACAGATGGGGCAGGGTATCCCACTTTGACACCCTACACCATTACCCCGTACCAGGCCGCGCCGCCGGTGGACGTGAACAGCCTGGAAAACCGTGTGAAACGATTGGAGGAGATGCTCAATGACAAATCCGATTCTACAGGCAATGGGGAAAAGCGCAATGCCAAATAGCCCGATGAACGTGGTGCAGCAGTTTATGCAGTTCAAACAGCAGATGCAGGGGAAAGACCCGCAGAAAATCGTGGAGCAGATGCTTGCTGATGGGCAAATGAGCCAGCAGCAGTTTGAGCAGCTGAAACAGCAGGCGGAACAGTTCAAGGGTATATTTTACTGATATAAGCCGGGTCGACACGGTTTATAAATACAAATCTTACGAAAGGATTGGATACTATGGACAATGGGTACTCTTTGAGTGACCTGCGCGCGGCAACCGGTGACGGCAACGGCTTCGGCGGAAACGGCGCATGGTGGATCGTGATTTTGTTCCTGTTCTGCTTCATGGGCGGCGGCTTCTGGGGCAACCGGCAGGGCGAGTTCGGCCAGTATGCCACCGCTGCCAGCCAGCAGGAAATTTTGTTCGGCCAGCACTTTGGGCAGCTCAACGACCGTTTGACCAATCTGGGCAACGGCGTCTGCAATCTCGGCTTCGAGATGCAGGGCGGCATTGGTCAGCTTGGCAAGGAAGTGGCACTGGGCCAGAGCAATCTGAACCAGACCGTAATGCAGACCGGCAACAATATCCAGCAGCAGATTGCAAGTTGCTGCTGCGAGAACCGGCTTGCGACGGCAAACCTGTCCGCACAGATGGACCGCCAGACCTGCGACATCACGAATGCAATCCGCGCCGAAGGCGAGCAGACCCGTGCGCTGATGCAGGCCAACGAGATTCAGCAGCTGCGCGACAAGGTAAACGCCTTGCAGATGGACAACCGCATGTACGGCGTGGTGCGTTACCCCAACGGCTACACCTACACGGCAGGCCCCAGCCCGTTCTGTGGCTGCGGCGGCTGCGCATAATCGCTGTAACAGCGTCAGCCCGCACGGCAAGCGCTGTGCGGGCTTTTTTGAGGAAAGGAGTATAGTTTTATGGCTTGCAATGAAAGGCTGAAAAATTCCCATTTCAAGAGCGCACAGAACGCCTACAACAACACGGCGCAGACGATGGCCGCGACCTCAACGCCTGTCAATGTACTGGGCATCCTGAACACAGATACCGGGTGCAGCATCGACACGAACGCGGGCGGATTTATCATCCGACACAGTGGGTTATACCGCATCAGCTATGACGTGACGTTTACGGCGGGCGCTGCCGGCACGGAAGTGCTGCAAGGCATGAAGGATACCGCTGCGCTGCCCTGCATGACGGCAAGCGCAACGGTGGCAGCGAACGAAGTTTCCACTTTCCATGCGGAAACTGTCGTGTACATCCCTGTATGCTGCGGCAGCACGCCGACGATCAGCGCCGTGCTGAGCGGCGTGGCCGGGACTGTGACCCACGTTTGCGCCAGCGTTGTGAAGCTGGCATGAGGTGCACACAATGGAGAAGATCAAAGACTACAAGGTAAAGCTGGAACACGAGATTGACGAGTTCATTGAGCATTACCCTGTGAATGAGCGCAGCGTGGCGGTGCTGACCTCGATGCTGGAATGCTGGGAGCATGTTAAAGAGTGCGCTAAGTGCAGCGGCAGCGGGGATGAAGAGCTTACCAAAGAAGATGCCATGAGCTGGATGTACAACATGAAGAACGAGGACGGCAGCTTTGGGGCACACTGGGATTTGGAACAGACGCGCCCCTATATGGAGCCGCGCGGTGTGACCTGCGAGCTTTGGAAGTGGGCCGCTGTGATGAACATGATGTACAGCGACTATTGCAAGGCGGCACGCAAGAACAGCGTGGACAGGCCGGAGTTTTACGCAGACCTTGCGGCGGCGTTTTTGGAGGACAAGGACGCGCCGGAGGATAAGGCCGGGCGGTATTACCACAATATTGCGGCAGTACAGGAATAAAAAATCAGCCCGCAGCTGACGAGGATTTCTCGACAGCTGCGGGCTTTGCTGTGTCAGGGGAGAATATCAAGTTCCCAACCGGAGGGAAGCTCTAAGAGAAACAGGCCGGTGCGTTCCTGGGCACGTACCCAGAAATCGGAACGGTTCAGTTCTTTTGCTGTATCACGGCGTGATTTTCCCTCAAAGTAAATGGCGATCAGGACGGATTGCTGGTCGGAGTTGAGGGGGTTCATAGCTTCGTGCCGCTTGAAATAGGCTGTGTTCATCTCGGCGCGGGCACGGCAGTACCGGGCATAGGCTTTATCGTACCGTTCTGCCAGGCGGGCCACCGGGTCAGAGCGGGCGTTGCCTTTTGGCATACCATCGGCAGGGTGAGCCGACATGGCGGCGTTGGATTCATAGAATTTATCGCGGGCCTCGATGAAGGCTTTCTGATAGGCGGCGTATTTTTCCATCCATTTTTGACGCTGGGTGTTGCCTGCTGGGGTAGAAGTCATTTTATAAGCCTCCTTATGATTCTATAACATGCAATGCCGATACGGGTTACGACCAGCAGCGGCCAGAAAACAAGGACAATAACGTTGTCTGCGCCGTCTACGGTGTCCATTCGGTCTGTGTGGTTGATGTACAGGACGGCGAGCAGGCCGCACAGGTCGTAAACACAGACGGCGGCGATAACAAGGATAATGGTCATGGGGTCACCTCCGGGGGCTTGGGGAGCGGCATCCAATGGGTGACGTCGTCAAGGAGACCCCACTCATTGGACGCCCATCTCCCGATTTCATTGTCGTACCAGGCGAGATACATTATGCCTCTCCTAAATGCAAGCACTTCCGTTTGCGGCTTTGGCAGTCTGTCTTTAATGCTTATCCAGTCAGTCATCTTCGTTCACCATCCTTTTTTGTACGCTCACCATCCTTTTGCCGCATTCCGGACAAAAATTATAAGCAGCGAAAGAAATTGCATTACAGGCTGAACATACAACATTTGTGCTCCCGGCGCTATCGCTTATCCAATGCGCCGTAGGCCGCAGACTTTCCGGGTCGATGGTTGGTGTATTGTCCACCAATCCGCGCCCATACTCTGCGCCGCTCTTATATGCTTGGTACTCTCCACCCTCATAAGCGCACCCGATCATATCAGATAGTTGCGGTACTTTATCTGCATCAATCAGCCGCATGGTTATCCCTCACCTTCTCAAAATAGAATTTGATCGCTTTTGGATTTTCCAGCACATTGCCGTAAGCGATGCCGACCTTGTAAATGTAGTTCTCTTGCAGTTTTCGCGGAATCTCCGCAATGTATCGTCTGAATGTTTCAAGGTCGTGGGCGCGTTTGTAATGGTTGCACATACGGCAGGACGGCATAAGGTTTTCAATGTCGTCCGTTCCGGAATCCTCTGGGTTCCACGCCCTCTGCGGCTTGAAGTGGTCTACCTGCATATTATTGTAGGCAATGTGGCGGCCACAGTAAGCGCAATGACCGTCAAATTTCTTGTACACTGCAACGCGGGTCTTTTTCTTCATTCTGCTACCTCCTCTACATACGCCATATTCTGGCGCAGATTTAGCAATTTCGGATTGAGAGTACAAGCCGGGGCGACAGCCCCGCCGTAGTACGCATAGTAGTAGTCCAACCGGTCCTCCTGGCTTACACCGCGAACGTAGCGCGTTTTGCCCGTTCCAAAATCCTTATCGCCGCAATACCAAGGCGTGGCAGTCCAAATCCAGCTGTCGTAGAGTGGGATGTAGTCACGGTACTTGCGGTACTCGTCACAGGTGAGGATAAAAACAAAGTCATGTACAGTTCCATAAGCTCTGTCGCCGTTGTCGGCAACAAGGTCAACAGTATGTGACAGCAGACCTTTTCTATCGAAAACAGCATTCGCCATATCAGATAGAATCCCCCGCACATTACTGGTGCGGTAGTTATTCCAGTTGCCTTTTTCATCGGCAAATTTATCACTTGGGCAGAATTTTACATCTTTTTCCCACGGCTTTGCCATAATTGCCAACAGGCCGCCGTCAGGGTGGTTAGGGTCAAGGCAGACCCACTCAAAGTTTTTGAACATGAAGTGCTCGCCGGGACGTAGGGTTGTAATGTTAGTCATCGTCAAGCACCTTCTTTCCCTTTGCATCGTAGCGCGTATTCCACTGAGCGATTTGGTCAGCTCCAACAATGCCACGGAGGCTCAGCAAACAACTGTTTTGCGGATGACACCAGATAGTGCTTGGCGCTTCGTTTTCTAGGAAGGCACCACAGAACGGGCAAGGCTTTAGTTTGATATCAATCATTACCATTATCAGTTACCTCCTCGTTCCAATATTTTTTACCGCATTCTTCACAAAAGCTATGATCGCAATATTCCATGTTTCTGTATGTGCTGTCGATGTCGTTTTGGCAAATCGCAATCACGCCACCCATTGTTTTTGCATTCGGAAACATCTTCAAAAACTCGCTCTGGCGGGTCTTGACGGGGTGTTCTTTTGCCCAGTAAATTACGCGGTCAATATGCGTTTCGATTGTGTCTATGTCGGTATTTGTCATTGCGGATGTAGCAAGCCAGCAACGGTGCCTCAGTCCATCGTACAGAGGGCAGGCCGCGCACCCGTCCTTTCCGAGAATCATCGTTCGGCACATGCGAATGCGTGCCTTTTCGTACTCTAATGCGTCCATCACTCATCAACCTCTTCGTTCCAGTATTTGTATCTGCACTTCTCGCACATTTCTTCAGATGGCACGCTTACCTCGCACGCCTTCTTTTTGTCAAAATGCGCAGTGCAAAAAGTGGTTGTAATACTGTACATGTTCGCATTCGGGAACATTTTTTGAAATTCACTTTTTCGTGTTTTTACGGGGTGGCCTTTTGCCCATTGTTCAACGATGCTTTTAACTTTGGAAGCCTTCTCATCTGTGATGTGCAATAGTACATCACAAACACTTCCCATTTCGCTGAAATTATTATATAGAGGGCATTTTTCACACATTTCACCACTGTAACACATGCGCTTCATTGATTTGTAAAATTCAACTGCGTCCATAGTCTTACTCCTTATCCAGCCCGCGGGCTACATACTGCCCATAGGTCAGGCCAAGGGCGGCGGCTTCGCGGGTACATTGCTCAATGGGCTTTATGGTTTTCTTCGGGCAGGGATGCGCAGCGGGTTTCTTGCTTTTTTTCAAAACACCGGCATCCCTGCGGCGCTGGTAGGACGCCTGCGCGCTCTTGATATTGCGCTTGCGGATGCAGGAATCGCAATAGCGCTTTGAGGGCTGGACATCCCACATGATTTTCCCGCAGGTCTTGCAGAATTTTGTTGTGGTCATAGCGGCTCCTTTGTTTTGGGTGCTTCAATGCCGATGCTTTGCAGAGTTACCTGCGCCCAGAGGTCGGCAAGCTGGTCATTGCGGTACTCATTGTATTTATCAGCAACGGGGCCTGTCATTGCATCCTGAATCCGTTTCAGGGTGCGTGGAGAAAGACCGACCTGATAGCACGCCAGCAGACACAGATAGGTGGCGCGGGTGGCAATGTCGTTGTGCTCTTTCATGACAGCTTCCTGCGCACGGCTCTGGATGCCCTGAATTTTAGATTCTGCATAAGCATCTATGGCTTTTTGCATGGCCGGGGTGGGATGAAGTCTGGCTTTCATGGGTTCACTTCCTCTAATGTTAAACTTACTTTGTATGTTCCCTTTAAGACTGATACAATAGCAGCCAGCGTTTCAGCCGTGTATACGCCTTCAACCCGCTGCACGATTTTTTCGCTTTTTGCTTGGGATTTTTCATTTTTTTGTACATCGTCATGTGCCTTTTTAAAATCCATTGCTGCGGGCGACAAGTTTTCGATATAATACTTGATTTTTTTTACACCGGCGGCATTCGGCGTCGTATTACCATTTATCCAGTAGTACAAAGAGGCTTTATTTACCCGAATGCGTTTCGCCATTTCCTGATATGATATGCCCTCATCTAACATGTCATCCTTTACGGACTCTATCAAGGACGCAATGCGTTCGTTTCGTCTCTTTCCTTTATACAAATCCATTCCCTTAAAAAGCCATCCTTTGTCTACGCCAAGCGCCTTTGCTAATGGGTCGGCCTTGTCAGCGCGGATTTCACTTCTGTTTCTGAGTGAATATGAAATATAATCGGTGTTTGCGCCCATTTCATAGCTGATAGCGTTTCTGGTCTTCCCGCTGTTTTTGACAGCCCATTCCAGCCGCTCCCAGAAATCCGGTAAATCCGGCAGTTCCGGCTCCGGCGGCGGGGTGGGCGGCTGCTTTTCCTCCGTCTTGGGCAGACCCAGCAGCCAGCCGACGGTAACGCCCATACTGGAAGCCCCTGCAATACGGTTTGCGTTGTAGGCGCTGAGTGTCTTTGCCTTGCCGCTGCACAGCTGGCCTAAGTAGCTGCCACTGATGCCGGTACGCTGGGAGAACTGGCTTAAATTCATAGTGCCCATCGCATACTTGACACGTCCCGCCACGCTTGGCAGGTTGGGCAAAACAAGGGTCTGGCAGGGGCCGTCTTTTTTGTGATTTTCCGCTTCGCTTGCAGTGCGTGTTGGTGAAATTGGTGTGCGATGTGCGGCCTTGGCCTGTTCTTGCATGGATTGCTGGTACTCATAAACTTCATCTGTCATGTTGTCACATCCTCCATTTCTTCAATGAAAATTTCGGTGCGGGGGTTGGATTTGTCGTACATCACACGGGAGCCGTCCACGCTGGCAATGATGGTGTTATTGTCGTCTGCAAGGATTTTGGCGGCGACAAGGGTGTCATGGGCAGCTTCCATCAAGTTCGTGAGGTCTACTTTGCGGCGCGTCGGCATATAGAATACCGTGGCGACGCGGTAGCGGCCCGACAGCGGGGCTTTCGGCTTTGGGGCGAGATACCACATGGCGGCCTGTTCGTACTTCTTGTACTGCCTGCTGGGGGCAATGAACGGCTTTCCGGTGCGGTGGTTGGTAAGTATCTGCTGGGAGTTCTTTTTGGTAATAGGGGGCAGGGAGATGATGTATTTTTGGATCACGGTGCTATCTCCTTTACTTTCGCGTAGTACTTCTCGCTGTACTATATATCCGGCAGGCGAGGATTTTGGGTGTATCCTGCGGTGCGCAGGGCGGCTTCAGCGTTCCAGCGCGTGGAATACAGGCGCTTGGAGTGGGTGATGTCGCCGGTAGAGCGGGAATAGGTGATGATTTCAAACTTTGGCATGCAGCTTCAACGCCTCCTGCGTATTTACCTCGTCGCGTTGGATTTTCTGATAAAGCGGTGTGTCAAAGTGCAGGCACGCATGACAGGTGCGAGCAAACAGAACGTCAAACGATTCGATTTTGTGCGGGAGAAATTTCTCTGCCGCCGTGCGCAGTTCGGCAACGGTGGGCGGGAATTTCAGTGTGGCGGCCAGATTTGCCGCGCCGCTCTTGGCCGCTTGCAAGGGGACATCTTTCAGTGCTGTGGCCCAGGCTTTTGTCATTTCGTCCGGGTCTTTTCCGCGCATGAGGTTTGCCCAGTAGTTGGTGCAGGACAGCAGAAAGACGGCAGTTTCCTGTTCAGTCATCGGTGGTCACTCCTTTCGCGAGCTGCTTTAATCGCTCCATTGCGGCTGCGGCGTCTGTCTGGCGTGGCGTAGTGCGGGTCGCTTTAGCACTGTCGCGCTTTGCCTTGAAAGCTTCCACAGTGTAGATTCCTTCCTGCTCACAGCGTGCCAGGATTTGGGATATGTAACTCCAACGCCGGGAGTTATGAACGGCGGCTTCTTCTATTGCCTGACAGATGATGGCGGCTGGAAATTTTTGCAGGGCCGCTTTGATTTCATCGGATACAGCGCGGGGGATGGAACCACAGTTCTGTTCATAGCACTGAATGCAGTCGGATAAATCCTGGTTATACAGGTCACACCCGGCGCCGCTGGCAGCAGTAGTAGCTATATATTCTTTACTTCTTACCTTCTTAGTATTAGAGGGTTTGTCGCTCGTTTGTCGCTCGTTTGTCGCTCGTTTGTCGCTTTGTTTGTCGCAAGCCTGATAATCAGCGTAATTATTTATCGTGTAGACGGTAAATTTCGACGTTGATTTCTTTGTCACTTCGTTTGTCGAAATTAGCTTACTTAGAGCGGTGCGGATTTGCCGTGTTGTTAGCCCGAGTTTGACTTCCATTTCCTTTACAGTGGTAACAACTTGACCACGTTCCAAAGGAATGCCGCGATAGAACTTGTCTTCGTAGCTGGCAATTAGAAGCAGGTGAATGAACACATCTTTGGTGGGGCCATCATCATACCAGCCCCATTCGAGCATTTTTCTGTATAGCTTGATGAAGCCCTCGTTTGCCATTTTTCAACACTCCAAGTAATATTCTGCGACGCGGCACAGTCTGCCGTAACGGTTGCGGCGCTGCACCATGCGGGATGCCACCGGGACGCCCAGGCGCTTTAGGTCTGTGATGCGGGAGGCAAGGCGGCTGCATCCGAAGTCCTCGAGTGCATCCAGTGCGGTCAATGTGCCGCCGGATTCCAGCACGGCTAAAATCTGGTCAAGCTGGCTCGGCTGCTTTCTTTCATTCGTTCTTTCTTTCATGACGCGCACCTCCTAGAACGGCAAATCCCCCTCATCCTCAATGAGGGCATAGTCGTCAGACTGGCCGGAAGAATAGGAAACATCGGGCATGCCCTGCGTGCGCTGTAAGGGGGCTGCGGGGCGCTGTGCGGCGTTCTGCGTGGCGAGGCTGGTACTTTCCTTGCTGCCGCAGAAACTCACGTTCTGAGCCACGATTTCAACGGCTGTGCGGTTCTGACCGTTCTTGTCCTGATACTGGCGCGTCTGCAAGCGGCCATCAATGGCAATGAGGGCACCTTTTGGGAAGTATTTGCAGATGAACTCTGCGGTCTTGCCCCAGGCGGTGACATCGAGCCAGTTCGTCTGGCTCTGGCCGCTGGCATCCTTATAGCCGGAATCGTTTGCGATGCGGAATGAACAGACGGACTTTCCGCTGTTCGTGGTTTTGAGTTCCGGGTCTTTGACCATTCGGCCAATAATAGCAACAACATTCAACATAGGTTAGTCCTCAAAATAGTTTTTGTAAAAGCGGCGGCGGAAGTCGTCATGGTTCCAATGGTAATAGGCTTCTGCAAGCAGTTGGCCTTGTTTGTGGTAGTGGTCTTGCAGGTCGCCGCTTGAATGAATGGCGGCGTGGCAGGCGGGGCAGACGTTAATCCAGAGGCCCAGTGCCTTGCTGGCCTTGCGGCGGCTTCCGCCGTAGATTTCATGCCGGGCGGTGTCTCCAAAGCGGTGGCAGTGATAACAGAGGAACGATTCATGCACGAACAGCGACGGCACGTAGCCGTTCTTGTCCAGCTGGACTCCGTATTCATTGCGGGTCTGCATCGTCTGTCAGTCCTTTTAACTTTGAAATTTCTTCCGGGGTCATGGTGGGGATGCCCTGCTGCTGGCATTCCTGCACGATCAGTTCAATGAGGCGGTGCATCTGGGATGTATCAAACACAGACGAGCCGTACCAGCATTGCAGGTTGTAGAAAGTGCCCTGCGGTGTAGCCATTTCATCGAGCTTGTGGACCTGCCAGCCCTCGCCCTTGCTCTCCCAACCGTTTTTGAATGCCCTTGCAGCATCGGCGCGGAGGGTGACAAGGGCGGAGCTGCCGCCTATGTCGCGGATCAAATCGCGGTAGATGTCCAGTACAGGGCGGTTGATTTTGGCGGCAAGCTGGTTCATGAGCGCCCATGCGTAAGCGTTGGCCGAGAGGCTGCGCTTTTGCGTAGCCGTGCCGATGACGGCGGCAAGGGGCTTGCCCTCGTCAATAACGGCGCGGGCTTTATCACAGTCGCTGGGGGAACATTCCAGCGTAATTGTGTTGCCGATAACAACGGCTGTCTTTATGGCAATTTGCTGCTTCATTTCCACGCCTCTGCAATCTGCTGGCCCTGCTTCCAGTCCTCTGCCGTGAAGTCCTTAGAGGGCTTGCCGATGGTTTCTGCAATGAGTTTCCACGCATCAGATTCATCGGCGTTGTTCTTCTGGCAGTAGGCTTTGACAGCGCGCTGGCACTCGGCGCGGGCGGCAAGGCGGGTGGCGGCAGTTTCCGTTATGGTCTTATTGTCCTGCGCGTTGGCCGCGGCGGCGGTCTGGTTGTGGTATTCGTCGCTGTCGGGGTCTTTGGTGTCGTCGATGCAGAAAAGACCGTTCAGGGCGTATTTACGGGCGTAGCTGGATGCCGTACCGGTGATCTGTGCGCCGTCCATGCCTTTCTTGGTTTCGTCCTCACGAGCAAGGGCGGTGGTGCTGGCGGCGTTGCCGTCCTTATCTTGCACGGTGGCGGTGGCCTTAATGTAGTAGCGGTTGCCGATGAGAATGACTTCATCCGAGACGGTCAGGGTGCAACCATGCTTTGCGCAAAGAGGCTTGGCGGCCTCGAGAATGCTTTCCGCGTTGCGGTACTTATATTTACCGAACGAGTTGTAGAGGTTCTTGGGGGCTTTGAGTTCCACTTGAATGTTGGACAGGGTTTCATAGATGCTCATTAGATTGCTTCTCCTTCCGGGTCGGGGGTGGTCAGGTGGATGCGGTAGCAGCTGGCTGGCGGCAGGGCCGTGTCCGGCTTGCGGGTTTTTAGATCATAGAAGTAGACCGGAATGCCGTCTGCCAAAAAATAAGTGCTGTTCAGGCCGTATTCATGTTTTGCGAAAAGTGGTACAAATGCGCCGATGCTCTCGGAATAGATGCGGCGGGCAGCCTGCACGGCGTTGAAATAGCAAGCGCTGATGCCCTTTCCAGTGGGGATGAACTCGGCAAGATGCCGGCCCTTCAAAAGTGCGTGCGCCTGTTTCAGGGCGCTGATGTCGTCAATGGTCATTTTAGTAGTTCTCCATACAGCGGCAATCTTCCCACGGGTCGTCCTCTTGGACATCTTCACCGGGGAAGTCGTCGGGGTTATAGCACATATCACAGCCGATGATTGCTGTGCCGATTAAGTAGATGGCTTCGCATTCCTCACCGCATACCGGGCAGCGGGGGCGGCGGGGTTCGTCAGGCGGGAAGGGGTTGTCTTGATGCCCCCAGAAGCTAGTCATTCGGATACCTCCACAAGGTCGCCGTTTTTCAGCTTGTACCAGGTGTCAGGCTTGATGTTTTCACCGTCAACGACAAAGGCTTTCCACTCTTTAATGCCGTAATCCGCATCATTCTCCACAGCAATCACAAGGATGGCACCCATGCCGCCTTTAATTTTTACGTTTTCGCCGCGAACAAGCCCGCAACCATTTTCACCGACAGAAACGTAGCCGCGCGAAGTAGCCGCGCCGTACTTGCCAGCCGTAGCCGCGCCGTACTTGCCAGCCGTAGCCG
>ERZ824480.611-NODE-611-length-42857-cov-3.785337_pt1 | contig 42857 bp, 51 predicted proteins | sample MGYA00519861_ERZ824480 | MGnify/ENA primary metagenome ERZ824480 (study PRJEB31778, sample SAMEA3449152) | human gut metagenome | biome: human gut; feature: human-associated habitat; material: faeces | place: United Kingdom | collected 2010/2012 ... | reverse complement strand
AGTTTCCGAAAGGCATGTAAATCAATCATCAGAGACAACAAAATTTAGAAATCACTGTGAAAAGAGCAAAACCAGCGTTTTGCTCTACAAGAATTGCTAAAGCAATTCTTGGCGATGTCACGCTACATAACAGCAATTTCCTATCAACTGAAAACTAATTGCGGCAAGGCAATTGCTATAGTTTCTTCATGGCAGAACCCACAATATGGTGGCTGCAAAATATAATTAAACTATCGACATAATAAGCAATATGTGACCAGGTGGCAGCTTCGGATGTGCGAAGTTTGAATTCATTACGATTACCACAAGCCAAGCACATGCTGCATCAACAGACTCATTCCTGCAATGCCGACCCAGCAGCAAAATCCCAATGCAAGCGGCTTACCACCCGTTTTGATCAACTTGATGATATTGGTATTTAAACCGATTGCTGCCATAGCAAGCACGATAAAAAATTTACTAAGTTCTTTTAATGGAGTAAATACATCTGCCGAAACACCTGCATTTACAGCGATTGTTGTAATCAAGGATGCCCCGATAAAGTACAATATAAAGATTGGAAATACTTTCTTGAAATGAACCTTTTTCCCTTCGGCTCCACTCTTCTTCGTACGAACCAGTGCCAAAACAAGTGTGATCGGGATGATCGCTAGCGTTCTCGTCAGCTTAACCGTTACTGCTTTGTCCAAAGTCGCACTGCCTAAATGCCACATAGAATCCCATGTGGATGCTGTTGCCGTTACGGATGAAGTATCGTTGACTGCCGTTCCTGCAAAAATACCAAACGCCTCACCGTTTGTGGTGCAAAAATGCAGCAGCGAACCAAGTACCGGAAATGTTAATGCGGCAATGACATTAAAGAAAAAGATAACGGAAATCGCCTGCGCAACCTCCTCATCATCTGCATCAATAACCGGAGCAGTTGCTGCAATTGCAGAACCACCACAAATAGAAGATCCAACTCCGATGAGCGTTGAGATCTTCCCTGGAATGCGTAATACTTTACACAAAACAAATGCGATAACCAGCGATGTTGTGATCGTCATAACAATGATCGGCAAAGACTGTTTACCCGTCTGCAGCACAACAGACAGATTGAGTCCAAAGCCAAGCAGGATCACTGCCCACTGCAATATTTTTTTAGAAACAAACGTAATACCTGACTGCAGATTAGTCTTATCTTTCACAAATAATGTTATGAGCATTCCTGCCAAAATTGCAAAGACCGCTCCTCCCACAATCGGAAATTGCTTGCCAAGCAGCTGACAAGGTACTGCAATCATAAGACAAAGTAAGATTCCTTTTCCATTCTTTTTTACAAATTCCATAATATTTATCCTTTCTATCGTTATTTTAATCCACTCAAACCTCGCACATTAAAAATTATCATGTGTATCGTCATTTTGCTTCACAGAAGCATTCATCATTTTTTTGAAATACGGTGCAATTGTGGGCACACCGTCAATTCCGGTATTACCATACCATCTCTGGCAGCCAGCACCGTGCGTACTGCCTCAGCGACATCTTCCGGCAGGAGTGATGCCTGCAGATCTTCTGCTGCTGTAAAGTCCGCATTTCGGTACAGCTTTGTCTGGGTCATATCCGGGTGGATCACAGTTACCTTGACTCCATATTTTCTTGCCTCGTCAAATAAACTTCTGGAAAAAGCCGTAAGTCCGGCTTTTGTAGCACCGTAAGCGCAACCGTGCGGACTGTTTTTTAATGCGGTGACTGAGGAGATCTGCAATAAATATCCTTTTGATCTCTTCAGATCACGGAGTAACAAATTACTAAGAAGCAGCGGCAGTTCCAGATTTGTTCGCACCATCTGCTTAATCTTGGCAGCATTTAACTCCTCATGCAGTCCATAATAACCAATCCCTGCATTATTGATCAAGATATAAATTTCATATTGCTTACGGATCTGCTTGATATGCCGTTCTAACTCCTCGGTATCCAACAGGTCACAAACGACCGGATGAAAAGATACCTCTGCTGTAAACTCTCTGCCAAATCCAAAAACTTCATATCCTAACGAAACAAGCATTTCTGCAATCGCTTTTCCAATGCCGGAAGAAGCTCCGGTTACAATTGCAGCTTTCTTTTGATTACCATTCATTACCTTTGTCCCTTTCTATGTCAGGTATTCTCTTTCTCCTGTCAATACTTTTTGATTATAACAACATCTTCAATCAATGCACATAGCATTCAACTCCCACCTGTCCCATATTTAGGACATGGCAATTTCATATACTTTTGCCTCATTGGTCAGCGGATCTCTCTGACTGTAGTCATATAATAAATATCCACCGCACATCTTTGGATAGTATTCCAAATGCAGATCTGTCCGATTAGCCAGTATTTTTTCAATTTGTCCTGCCTGTTCCTGTTTTAGATGCTGCGCTCTCCATCGCGGATCTCTGATCTGTTTTAACCGTTGCTTTGTTTCTGTGTCATCACAAGCCCAATCCGGTCTTTTCTTACTGTTTTCCGTCAAATACAGATCGTGCAGTAAATATTCGGCCAGAAGTTCCTCTTCAAACTTCGCACAAACTGTGCCTTTCCGCACTGATCTTTTAGGATCACTTTCGCTAATATTTTCCGGTTCAGCTGTCATATTCCGTTGTAGACCGTCCGACACAAATGCTCGTAACGCATCATATCGAAACAATCTCGTATGCTTATATCCCATCCACTCCCTCTGTCGGTAATACCTGGATAATTGCAAATAAAACGAAAACGTGTCTTCGCGGCCTGCAAGAAGATACTCCAACGTATGCATGAATTGTCCGCTATTATAGTATACCTCGACCATTTCTTCTACATCTTTGAGCAAAGAACGTTCTTCATAAGAAAGCCATTTTGTTGCAAGTACCTCATAAGGTGGCTCGCTGGTCGAAATGATCCCGTAATCCTCTTTCTTTTCTTCCATATAGGAACCCTTAAGCACCTTCAAAAAACCAAGCTGCAACTGATCCGGACGCATTGCATATACATCATTAAAGCTCTGCTGAAACTGTGCAAATGTCTCAAACGGCAACCCTGCAATAAGATCCAGATGTTGATGAATATTATGCATCTTTTTGACTCTCGCCACACACTCTGCCACTTTGCCTACGTCCATGACACGACGTATCTCTGTGATCGTATCCGGATAAGTAGATTGAATACCGATCTCTAACTGGATCAATCCTTTACGCATCTGTGCAAACAACGCAAAATCTTCTTCTCGAAGCAGGTCTGCTGCCACTTCAAAATGAAAATTGGTGATCCCATTATCATGCTCTAATAAATATTTCCATATCTCATAGGCATGTTCATGATTGCAATTAAATGTCCTGTCCACAAATTTGACCTGATCCACCTTATTGTCTAAGAAAAACTGCAACTCCGGAAATACCAAAGACAAACTGCGAAGCCGTACTCTTTTGTCGATAGAAGACAGACAGTAACTACAGCGAAATGGGCATCCCCTGCTTGTCTCATAGTACAGGATCTTATGTGCAAACCGATCCAAATCGTGATAAACAAAAGGGATCTTATCCATCGGAAGGTACTCACGAATACCGTTGTCACAGATTTCCCCCGTATTCTCTCGATAACAGATGCCAACGATATTCTCTAATCGTTCTCCAGCTAACAAATGCTTTTGCAATAGCTGTGCAAAGGTTTCCTCTCCTTCACCAACGATCACTAATTCTACATAAGATAATTCCCGAAGCAATTGTTTTGCATCATAAGAAGCTTCCGGACCACCAAACCAGATCTGTACCTGCGGAGCTATTTTATGTAATTCTTCCGCTAATGCCTTGACATAAGTAATATTCCAAATATAGCAGGAAAAAGCGACTACATCTGCTTTGTGTTCATAAATATCCCGAAGGATCTCTTCCTGCTGCTGATTGATCGTATATTCTGCCAGCTCTACTTCTACCGGTATGTTCTCCGTATAGGCTTTCAAGTCATATACTGCCAGATTCGAATGAATATATTTGGCATTGACCGCCACCAATAACACTTTCATTCATTGGCTCCTTTCTTTGTATCTATCATGTGGATCCATTCGGACATTGTTTCTCGGACTTTCTGTCCTAAATCGCAGACAGCCATTTGTGGATCGAATGCTCCTTCTTGTTCTGTAACTGCATAAACCCGATCAAATAATCCACTTTCTGTGCACTGCTCGATCCCATCACCAAAACAGCCTGCATAAGCAATGACCGGAACAGCATATTTCTTCGCCAATCTGGCAACCCCAGCCGGAGTTTTCCCCATTAAAGTCTGAGCATCCATTCTGCCCTCGCCCGTGATCACCAGATCAGCAGTACGCACCGCTTCTTCCAGATGAATTTCCTGCAGCACAATATCAATCCCATGCACCAGCTCTGCGTGCAAAAAATATGCAAAAGCATAGCCAAGTCCTCCGGCTGCTCCCGCCCCCGCCATCCAGCGATCATAGTCTTTTGCAAAGAGATCTGCAAACCTTGTGATTGCCTGTTCCATCCTCTGTACCATTTGTAGGTCAGCACCTTTTTGTGGCGCAAAGACGGTACTGCAGCCCTCGTCTCCTACGAGAGGATTATTAACATCGCAGATCACCTTGATATCTACATCTTTTAGTTTTTTCAGAATACCTGTTGTGTCCATTGCGGCAATGTTTTCTATCCCCTCTGCACCATATGATACTTCTTGGTCATTTATATCTGTAAAACTCGCTCCAAGTGCTTGTAACATTCCAATACCAACATCGTTTGTTGCACTTCCGCCAATTCCTACGATCAGTTTTTTGCATCCCTTACGCACTGCATCCAATATCATTTCTCCGACCCCATACGTTGTCGTTTTAAGTGGATTTCTCTGTGATACCGGTACTAACGTGAGTCCTGCCGCCTGTGCCATTTCTAGGATAGCCGTTTTTTCTTCTCCTGTCCCGAAAATAGTATACTTTGCTTGTACTTTTTCGCCGAGTGGTCCGGTTACCGTAATGCATTGAGGTAAAACCGCCGCCCTTCCAAACGATAATGCCTCTGTTGTGCCTTCTCCACCATCTGCCACAGGATAAACTGTCACCCGACTTGGAGTCTGTTCTTTTATTGCTGTCGCGATCGCATCTCCAGCCTCATAAGAAGTCATACTTCCTTTGAAGGAATCTGTTGCGATAATAATATTATAATTTGTCTGATTCATCGAATCCTCCATATTTTAGCCAAATATCAACTATCATGACTTTATGTGTAATAAAGATATGATGCATACTCTTCAGTATAGAAGATGCCCTGTGTTCTGTAAAGAGGTTCTCTTAGCTCCCCGCTCCCTGGGGGAATGAAGATACCCGCAAAATTCTCTCGATCCTCAAAAAGAAAAAGGTTCACGTTACCTTTTTTATGACGGGAGGCTGGATCGAACAATACCCCGATGATGTCAAGGCAATCGCTGCCGCCGGTCATGAACTTGGCAACCACAGTGAAAATCACAAGCAAATGTCAACTCTTTCCTCAGAAGAATGTAAGAAGGAACTTATGACTCCGCATGAAAAAGTCAAGAAACTCACTGGTATTGACATGAAAGTATTTCGTCCCCCATATGGGGATTACAATGATACTCTCATCACGACCGTCCGAGAATGTGGCTACTCACCCATCCAGTGGGATGTAGATACACATGACGTAGATTCAAACACCCTGCTGCGGGCTATCTAAATGTTAAAGCTATTTAAGGTATTTCTTATTAACGTGCCCTACCTTGTTTTTGTAGCACACTTTAGCATACCAAGATTTTGAGCTCACAAAAAGAACTTCAACTTTTGCCCCCTTTGGAATGCGCAAATGGCTACCGGTCAATTTACTGGTGGCTTTCCATAACAACAACCCCTTATCTCTTGTTACTATCTTTTTCCAAGATTTCTTAAATATATCTGGGGTTTTGTAAATTCTTTTCAATTCCGTTGCCGTGCTACCCCATTTTGGCAGATAAAAATGTGGGGTGTCCACAAATGATTTCCAATCTCCTCCCCACGCCAATCCTATTTTTTTAGCAATCTTCGCCACCTTTTTAATTGTGGCAGGATCGTACAAATCTTTTTTATACTTGATTGCTATATCAAAGGCTATGCCCCACATGTGCTGCGATGCGTAGTTGCTACCCTTTGAGTTGGTCACGATCTTGCCGGGTTTTGTTCTTCCCTGTGCATATAATTCGTCCTGATGTTCCTTCGTCCGAAATCCTTCTGTGATGATCAAATATATTTTCTTTTTTGCACACTTTTTCAGCAGCACCGTCAATTTATAATCCAGCCAAGGGTGCAGCTTCGTTCTGTCAATTCTAACGTCATGTTCTTTCTTCATAGTCTGTTTCCTCCATTTCTGTATCTTCCTTCAATATATTCCCTTCATGTTCCACTGTTCCCTTCAGGACAGCAATCACTTTTGTCAGAAATGCAGGTACCCTCACTCCCATCCGTCCGGCATTCTCCGTGATGCTCAGGCATTCGTTCAGAATGAACCACGCTGTGACCAGCGTAGAGAAGAACATGGTCATCGGAAGTGTGACCGACAATACTCCTGACAGCTTATAGATCAGGAAATCTACAATCATTGATGCCACAATGACAAGTATGTAACCAAATTTCTTGAAGATCCCTATCATTCCTTTCCTGCTGCTCCATCCGTATGACTTATCATCCGGGTGTTCCACTGCCTCCTTGGCACTTGCGGCCATGCCGGCCAGAAAATCAATGACCATTGCTGCAGCTACCGCCACTAGCATCCATCCAAGCAATCCACACTTTGACGCAATAGTTGCCGTTATTGTTGACAGCCCTAACTGTGCTGCATAAATTTGTAATTTGTCCATAATGTACCTTCCTTTCCGCCTTACGGCTGTGGCATTTTAAGCCTATATTCTATAGTTTTCGTTTCGTTTGGTGCAATTGTGATCGGTTCTTCCAGTACCGTGCGGTCATATAGGCATGTCCAATACGTACTTTGTGATCTGATATATCCAATCTCTTTGATCACTAGATCGTCAGCTTGATTGTTCGTGATGCTGGCGCATATGATCATGCCCCGGCTCTTATAAACTTGGTTCATGTCAGACGGATATGAAGCGACACAGCCAAATCCATCTGTTATTTGATTTTCCAGCTTATAGTCATCAACAGTTGGCGGAGTAGTTCCATCACCTATAATGATCCCTATTGCTGGACTTCCTGTGCCTGTTAATTGATCTCTATCTGCTGTATATGCCATGTTTCCATACTGATATGGATTGAAGTTGTCTGTATCCACGTAGGAAGATTTATCTGTCACTTTCTTTCCATCTGTCTTTACCATGTCATACCTATTTAATTCTGTATAATTTGCAAGTCTCCCTGCTACTGCAAGATAAAAGTTATTAGTCAGCATATTATCCCTCCATTTCTTTACCTTTTATGCTCATTTCGTATATCGCCCATCCATATGTACTTCCTTGCCTACCACCTGCAAGCAACAGCACACGGAATGCGCAATATCCTTTTCCATTGGTTACACTATAGGTTCGTGTTTGCGTAGATTCATAGGAACCTAATTCCACCACGTCAGATACATCTTCCCAAACTGAGTTCTCATCTATGGTAGCGCTCTCGCATCCTTGTATCTTAAATTTAGGTGTTCCTGCGTTATCCGTGCTTAGCGTCAAACTGATTATTGCCTCATACACCACATCGTGGAAGTTGTAACCTAAATACTTTCCGTCCTGGTTGTCCGTGCTTTCAGTCGACCACAATGTCGATGTGTTTCCGTCAAAAGCTCGCCATGGCTGCCTATCATCGCTGTATATCGAGTTTGCAAACGCATAACCCTGTGCTTCCTCTGCGTTTGCAAAAAACCTGTTAGCCGTGATGTTTTGTATTTCGATCTCACTCGAATAATTTGCACCATCGCTTGAACATATTTCGATCATATTGTCAGTATTGATACTTCCAGCGTTACTTGCCGGCATTGTACTTATAACCTTACTGCCCCCGCCGCCACCCTCTATTCCGGCTATCTTATCTGCATAGCTTCGAAACGTATCTTCATCCGTCACCGTAACCTGTTGCTTGATAAGAGCCTGCTTAATTGCTTCTTTCGTCTCCGACAGATAGCTTAGCTTTTCTTTTAGGGTTCCCACTAGATCACCTCCCCATTGATAGTATCTACCAGCATTGACGTTTCTTCGATCTTTCCTGATAAATCTTGGTAGGCATTTTCAAGTTGCACTGCTATCTTGGTGATGTCCTCGTCCATTTTGTTGAGGTTCTCCGCGGATAAGCTAGTACCCCCTACACGCTTGTTTTTCCATCCGATCGGATCATGCGTTACTTTTTCGTACACGTTAATCACCCTCCTTCAATTCAACGCAGTAGTCCATCGTTATCTGCGCCCAATCTGCTGCCGCTGTCCCATACTGATATATTTCTATGGCAACCTCCGGTCCGATCAAGGTCAACCGTGCTACCGCCTGTGCTCCAGCTCCGGACTGCGAAGTCAAGATGGGATACATGACTGTTTGCTTAGCGTTCGTCGTTACCGGTGCAATGTTGAATCCTGCAAATACATCCGGTGTGAACATAGCTACCGTTGTCCATTTACAGGCCGGAATCGCACCTCTCACATCCATGGCAAGATGCACAACGCCGTCTGCCAGCTTAAAGCATGATGTATAGGCATCATTTATGGTAAATCCATTCGCCATAACCCAATTGATCGTATCAATATTCCATAGATCAACAACGTCAAAAAATGGTACCGTGGAAGCGAAATAACTGCTCGCCTGCGCGCTGTAAAAGCGATTTATCTCCTTGCCACTTACAGCATGGTAAGCAATTTCTGCCGCAGGGTACTCTTCGATTGTCTCCCAGTCCTGCGCATCGCCAAATGTATGCTGTTTTATCATGTTTGTCTGCCATGTTCCGTTTTTATGCTCCGTACTGACTGCTGTGCGATACTTTGTCATCAGACCACTAGTGCTGCGTTCTTCCCATGTGTCCGTTACATTAGTATAATACACGCCTTCTGGTGACAATCCGGCCGTAACCATATTATCACCAGTACCATATTGCATCTCGATCAAAGGCTCATTGCTGTCTGATACAATTTTGATACTGCCGCCAGTGATCGTAATGTTAGCCGCTGTTACGTTGCCCTCTTCGTCTAGCGTGAAATTCTTAGTCAGTATCTTGATGATTTCTTTGCTCAACTGAAAATTCGGGGCCTCAATGGTTATTCCCTCGCCGGCCGACAAATTAATCGTGCCACCAGATAACAGTTCAATAACCTCGTCCGCCGACAGTTCGATATTGTTGGCTCCCACCTTAAACTCTGTACCTTTTTCCGGGTCAGATCCTAAGCTGACTTGTACGAGATTGCCCTTGTCCGTTACCTTAAGCACTATTTTGTTGTTAGTCTGCTCGTACTGTGATGATGTCTCCTCTTCCAGATCTGACATCTCAATCCGCACGCCATCAATATCCTTTTGAATCTTTAGGATCTTGGCTTTCGTCCGGATCAACTCCGAAGAATCGCTCACGTTATTGGATCGTGTTTCACTGCCTTTTGCCTCGTAGGTGTCCCTTAACATCTGAATGCCGGACAGTGTACGGCTTAGCACATAAGATTCCACCACATCTTCTTTTTCGACCGAATATACATCGCCAACCTCTACATACGGCAGACCGATCAACTCCGTTGTGTTTGGGCGGTAAATAATATCCTTGATTACATTCAGAATATTTTCAGCAATCGTTTTTAGTGCTGCGGCCGTCTTTCCAAATAGCAAAGCATTTCCGGAAATGATATACGGATTTTCCGTTGTTCCGACTGTGCATCCAACATCATCGTCCTCTGTACGTACATTGATGCCGGTAATGTATTTTGTCATATATTCCTCAAATTTTGCCGTTATGTACTCTGCTCTCGGTTCCTCGTCCGAAATGCCAAGCGTAACTGAGGATGCATTGCCATTCTCCGGATACAGGTCTACATCCGGATACCGTTCTTCATCCGGGTACAGCCCGGAAGATTGCAAGGTCGTTACCTCAAATCTGCCATTACGATTCATCCGGCCAAAACCGCCGTGGATCTCGCACATCCACTTGAGCATCATTAATCCAGTGCAATTATCTCCCGATGGCTGCAGACTCTTGCTGACGATCATATCATCGTTGACTAATGACTGCTCTTCATACAGGATCCCTAAGTGCTGCAACAATGATTCGCGCATTGCTTTAAGCGTGGTCGTCCCATAGTTTTTCACCAAGGCCGTGATCTCGGTGCCATTATCATCGGTCTTGGTGACCGCGTTCAATGAGATCACCGGGAATAATCCCTCATACCAATCAGACACATCTGCAGAGGCATCATATAAAGCATCATACGCTACGATTTTCTTATAGTCCTTATCATCTACCATCTCTGCACTATATACCTTGTAGCATCCCATCGGAATTTCCAGTATAGTGTTACCGGCTTCATCATGGACTTCCAGTGTTACGTCAAATGATCGTTTGCTTAAATCATGTTGTATGATCTCCGATACCTCAAATTCACACGAAAATGCAATACACCCTCCGAGCGTCAGCTCTTCATCATCACAAATACTTTCTTTGATGGTGACCGCCTCCGAATGAAGCGTATCGGTATCGATCGTCAGGTCAAGGTCCGGAAAATGCATTCTATAATCGAAAAAATATCCCGCCTCATAAAATACTTTTTTCTGTTCGTCGGTAATGTCTATCATGCTATCCCCTCCTTTCTACAGCTCGATAAACGCAATACGTATCGGCTGGTAGATTAGTTCGCCGTTAAGGACCAGTTTGTATTGAAAATCAATATCAGGCACATAGCAATACATTGTGGCATAATCATGTGTCCAATCGTTATAAAAACGGGCTTTCAAGTGTCGTTTTTTCACGCTTGCCCTGCCGTCCTTGACGCGAAATCCTTTGTCCAACAGATCACATATTGATATCCATTGCTTTTCTGTCAGCGTGCATGTGTTGCATTCCCACTTTGAACGTGAATGCTCCATTACTGTACGTTTCAGATACCCCTTACCGTTGATGTATGTGTCTAAATCCTGCATCTGATCCGGAGTGGACTTCATCGTGTCTGGTTGCAATAAATCGTGATTGATTTTGGAGTATGTATACTTGCCTCCGGAATACCCTGTGGCTATTGCTATCACACCTTTACTTGGATCATACATAGTCTTCCTCCTTTATATCAATGCAGATGCTCCGTGCTGTCGTTTGTAGCGGTTATTTTCCTGTCGAACAACCTTAAGCAGATCACCTTCCTTGTATTTTTCAACAGATATTCCACTGCCACCGTTCTGCTCCAATTCAATGATCGCGTTGCACAGTCTTTCGATCACCGGTACCAGCGCCGTTGCTGATGCTGTTCCAGACATCTGTACTGCACGATCTACCATTGCCTGCAGTTTATTTTCCGGGGCAACAATCTCACCGTATCGCTTGTTATCACCGATCATGGCAAGCTGTGGGGTGTTGGCTCGTACGTATCCACCTTGTGCAAGTGCCGGGATCTTAGGTACTGCAATAGGATTTTCGTTCCAAAGTTTGGCGAACGGTTTTAACTTACCGACACCGGCGGTACGAAGCTTATTGAGCATTTTATTGATCCCTACGAACGGTTTCTCGACAATAACATTCAGTCCTTTGATCAGCGTATTAACAACAGCCTTAAAGGTTTTGTCGATGCCTTCTTTAATGCCATCAAAAATCTTGCCCTTTGAGGAAAATACAGCCTTAACTTTTGTCCATGCCGCACCAAATGTTTTGTCAAACCAGTCTGCAATGCCCTTGAACGGGGCTTTAATGTTTGCGAGTATGCCCTTAAACGCATCCTTGGCACCGGACCACGCCTTTGTTGCAGATGAATATGTCCCTTTAAATTTCTCAGAGAACCAATCACCCACACCTGAAAACGCTTTCTTGATGTCTTTGTACTTTCCCGCGAAAAAATTTCCAATACCCGAAAACGGATTTTTCAGGTGCCCCGATGCCGTCAGAAAAGTACTTTTGAACCAATTGATTGCCCCAGCAAAAGCTCCCTTAATTGCATTCCATACATTTGCGAATACAGCTTTTGCCGTAGCAAACGCATTCTTTACATTTGCAAAAGCTTTGTCAAACACACCCTTAAACCATCCGCCAACATTTGCAAATACACTCTGTATGTTTTTCCACACGAGTGCAAACACTGCTTTCAATCCATTAAACACTTTCGTAATGTTATTGCCGGCCTCTGTAAATTTTGTCTTGAACCACGCTCCCACGGGAGAAAATATAGCAACTATCTTTTTCCATATTTCTTCTGCTTTCGCTTTAATCTTGTCCCAGTTTTTGTAAACAGCCACACCTGCTGCCACTAATGCTACCAATCCCGCTATCACTAACGTGATCGGAGATGTCAATACCGCCATAGCAACACCAAACGCCGTTGTTGCTACAGTTGCAATTCCACAGGCTACATTCCATGCCACTGTAGCTGCTGTTGCCGCTACCTGTGCCGCCGTATCTGCTACTTTTGCGGCAGTATTCACAGCGAACTGGGCTGCCTGCTTTACCAACGCCGCTGTGGAACTTGCTAAACTTACTACAAAATCTTTAGCATACAATGCCTGTAATGCTAAAGTTTCTGCTTTGTCCGCTATCTTTGCCGCCAAACTTGCTGCAAATGCCTTTGCCTGATTTGCCAATGCTACAATTGAATTTTTAAGGTTTACAACAAAGTCCTTTGCGTACATCGCATTTAATATTGCAGTTTCAGCCACATCTTTTACTTTGGCAATTCTTGTAGCTAATAAACCTTTTGCAACCAATTTTAATGCAGCGATCACACTTCCGCTCTGCTGTATAAACGATAACAGCTCCACCGTTTTCCATGCTGCAAAAAAGGCACCAACCGTCACCGTAAATCCACTGACTACACCCTTATTCTTCGATAGCCATGTTGAAAAAGTACCTAAGGCATTATTAATTCCATCCCAAGCTTTTAGGAATACTGCTGCCGTAAAGCTTGCTAATTTCTGTAGGAAATTTGTCCACAACCAATTTGCTAATGGCTTTAGCCCCTCAATTACAGTATTTAATACACCAATCACTGTAGATAACGTCTTTAAGAACCTTGGAACAACCTCATTTGCCGTCCAAGTACCAAGCGGTACCAATACCTTTTCCCAAAACCACAGCAAGCCTTTACCGACATTAATTGCAAACGGTGCCAAAGCCTCCCAAAGGCCTGCCAAAGCCTTATTAATCTTTGCGTAATCAATCTTGCTTAAACCATTTGCAAGGGCATTAATAAATCTTGGTAATCCCTCACCTAACACCCATTTGCCAACCGGTTTCAAAAACTTGTTATAGAAATCTAGGAGAGCCTGAATCGTAAAATCTTTCAAAGGTTTCAGCGCATTCCATAGATTTTTAATAGCTTGTATTGTAGGCTGCAACGCTGTTTTGATCTTATCAATGATATCTTTGAATTTCTCCAGTACTTTGTTCGTACCTTCGGCGGTATCATCGGCTACCGGCAATCCGGAAGTTGCCTTTGTTCCACTTCCCCCAGACGATCCTGTGGCTGCCTTTGATGAGGTATCCTTGTTGTTTGATTTAGATGAGGTATTATTACTCAGCTCATCCCAGCTTGCTAAGCCAAACATTTCCTTGGCGGCTTTCTTTGCCGCTTTCCCTGCCGCTTTGGTGTTTTTGGTCAACGCAGATGCAGACTTAGCAGCTCCCGACATATTGGTGCCTGCTTTTGCTGCCATGGCCGCTGTGTCTGCCACACCGTTATCACTGGTTTTTTTACCGGTAAGCAGCCCTGTAAATCTTGCAAAAGCTTCTGACAAACCAACCAGCTTTTTTAGTAATGTATTAACTTGAACTATAATCGGCTGAAACAAGTTGATAAGACCTTGTCCTATTGATGCTTTTAATGAATCAAATTGCAATGCTAAAATTCGTGTCTGGTTCGCCCATGAATCGGATGTTCGTGCAAAATCCCCCGCTGCGTTACTCAACTGATTCTGAACAAACGAATAACGTAATGCGACCTTTTCTGCTTCTGACATCTGTGCTGTAGTCTTGCCAAATCCATTGGCCATGGCGTATGAATCAAGTGCCGTTTGCGTCATTACAACGCCAAGATCTTTTAATGATTCCGTTTCGCCGGTAAACACAGACTTGAGCTTTGTATAAGCCTCATCCTGCGAAATGTTATAAAAAGATGCCACGTCACCTGCAAGCCCAGTAAGCTGTGTAGACATGTCTGCGGCTTCCTGCTGACTAAAGCCAAATGCGGTAGCCATGGCTCCAAACGTTCCTGCATACTTCTTAGCCATCGTCTCTGATAGTCCAAAGCTTTGTGCGGCTGATTTTGCAAAACTGTCTATCTGTTTTGAGACTGTCGGTCCAAACGCTACATCTACAACGTTTTGCACCTCAGCTAGGTCACTTCCAAGATCAAGACATTCTTTACCAAATCCGGTCAATTTATCAATAGCAAAAGCAGCCGCTAATGTCTTGCCCACTGTCTTCGCCATTCCTGTAATGCTATTTACAGCTTTATTGAACCCATTGTCATTCAAAGTAAGGTCAAGTTCGATTTCACCGACACTTTTTCCCAATGCTTTCACCTCTTTTTTTACGTTGCCTTAGCCGCCTTGATGAATCCTGTTTTGAACATATCAAGCATCTGTTCCATATCTTGCTTCGTTTTCTGACCAGCAAGCTTCTTTCTCCATGCACTCCATATCCTCTTTTGATCCGGAGTAAACTCTTTGATCCGATCTTTGTCAGATTCGGCACGGATACTTACAATCCGCCCTAGAGGTGTGTCCGGGCCAATTCCTGCGATCAGCGCTGACAATTCAGCCCATTTCATTCGCTTAAATTCTGTGGAATACACTCGTATTCCATATTGTTGCAGCAGGCTGGATACTATCAGCTCCCAATCGTCAAACAAATCATAGTAGCGTTCTCCATTAGCTGGGAGACTCCTCATCATCATCTGCCCCACGTACAAGATCCATTGCCGCTTTAATAATTGTTGTTAGATCCTGAAAATTCAATTTCAATGCATTAATACGGTTTCGATCTTCCTCCGAGAAAAGAATCTCATATACTTCTACCACTGTTTTTGCAGTTGGCTGATCATCGAAATATGCCATCATTTTTAACATAGCTTCTGCAGAATCATTTACCGTGTACAGTTCTCCCCTAATTACAAGCTTTGGACTCTCCTCAAAGTTCAACTTATCTGTTATATCTACTACTTTACTCATGCTTAACCTCCATTCCGGTTACAGCAAAACAGCCCCATCATGGGGCTGTCTGCTTAACACCTATTTACTCTTTGTGCTTGTTTCTGACGTGCTAACGTCTTCCGCCTTGTTGGCCTGCGACACCGTTTGTGCCGCATCAGCTGGGTAACGTCACTTTTGGTTTTCCGTTCGACACAACGTCAAACTCCAACGGAGCAACGTTGGTAGAATCACCACCATTGATGTTCGTCACATTGATTACCGCCTTATCCCATGACACCACTGTTCCATCCGGGAATGTCCAGTCAAAGTATGCATATGCATCCTGACCGTTCGCAAGCCACTTACCTGCTACAAAGTCATTTCCTTGATCGCCAATGCTTCTCTTGGCTGACACCGAAATCGTGACTGCCTTTGCTGTCTGCAATGCACTCTGCCATCCTTCCTGTGTGAATGAGTTCCACGTTTCCACGCCGTTATCAATCGACACGGAAAATGATTCGCACTCTGCAATGTCGTTCTTCGACTCAGCAGCATCTCCAACGTGAAACTGGTTCTTGTAACAAGGGAATACTCCTTCTGTTTTTGCCATTATTCTTCCTCCTTTTCTGTGTAAAGTTCTGTTTCGATAACCATTTCATATATGCCGTTGTCGTCCGTCCCCACATCCTGCGGTTCCGGCACCAACATGCGACAAAATTTAATAGTCTGATTATTTACTGTTTCATTTTCCAAGTCTCTAAGGACCTGATACAGCTTATGCGCCATTCGTTCGGTTTCGACGGCATACCGGCTGCCGTGGATCAATATGGATACCGGCAGAATATCATAGGTTGCATTACTGCGCCCTCCCAGTGGTATATGACTGCTGCCACTGCGCCGCAGATGATAGCATCCTATACTATTGTCCTTTTTGGCATCCAACTTACCCATATAGCACTGCTCTGCCATATCAAGACCGGCTATGTAATCCCTGATGTCTGACAGCATCATCACAATCCAGCCTCCTTCCGGTAGAACTTCTTGAAAGTATTTCTCGCATGGCTCTGATACATTCCGCCTTTCATCCATGGCTCAAACCATTTTCCTCTGGCGTTCGGGTTTTCCTCAGTGCTGAAATTGTACTCCGGGTGGTAGTACAGCCGTCTTGCATATGGAGTAGATGATACTATTGCACAACTGCCTTGGGCAGACTTGCTATAGTCAACAAATGTGCTCTCATTTTGCAAGGCACCGGTATCTCTCGGCATCACCTGCGTCTGCACAATCTCCGTGTGCAATGCCTCTGCTGTCTTTTCCAAAGCTGTTATCTTCGCTCTTGTCAATTGTCTCAATTTTCCTTGGTCAATTCTTACTCTTGACTTTGATCCCATCAAATCACATCCAATTCGCTATAGTTGACCGTGCCGTCCGGATTTCGGTTTTTCCGTCCCTGAAAGATCCGCCGTGTAACTCCACCAACTTCTATCGTGCCGCCACTTAATGTCTCAAATGACGGTGCAATATCTCCTGGAAAAAGAGCCACTCCCGACAACTGTACAAGTTTCTTCTCTGCGGTCAGGACTGTCTTCGCACTGTCCTGATAGTTGCAGGTAAGATCCAGTTCCAGCGCCGGTAATGGCTCTCCATACACGCCAATACCTTCCGGCTCCAAATGTACCTTTACTGCGGTTTTGCAGTCTCGCTTGCGCACTAAACACGGATATCTCATTGTTAGCCTCCTTATATCATCCTGCAGCACAATCCGGTTTTGCCAAGTTCTGCATAGATGTCTGTGCGGATGATTATGTTTTGCACTTTGATCACGTTGATACCGCTCGTAAAAGTCATTGACACGCCATTGATCCCGTATGAGGATAACATTGAGTCCAGCTCATCTTTGTTCTCATGAATAAAGTCAGCTAGCAGGCAATTAACATACCGTATCTGATCCTGTTGGTAAGCGGTTAGGTTATCAAACCCGATCCCACGTATCCTGCAATAGGTCAGTGTGTCAATCTGCCGACCGGCTGTATCTAACTGACGTTTCAATTCTTCCTCTCCGATCAGGGTACCTCCGTAGACTTCCGTGTAGTATTCCTTATCGGCATACATCCGTATCCCTCCTACCCCTCTGTATATTCTGTGGTATCCACATCTACAAAGATGGAGTCAATCTTGCCATCCTTACCATTTGGAAATACAAATACATCTGACAGTGATCGGTTCTGATACAGATAGCCATCTCCCTCTGTATGAGCTCCCGGAGCGAAGTAATAAATGCTGGAAATTTTCGGAACTGTCTTGCAGGTCTGGCCACATGCCACAAGCACGTTGATCTTATGTGCACCTGTTACAGCCTCAGTTTCCTTGCTGCTGTCTGCTGTCACTTTCTTTAACGGGGCAAAGCCGCCTCCCTCTGGATTCCAGTCAAAAGTATCGTAGAATCTTTCATCATCTACTACTTCCATGATCGGCACGCCATCAATATCGGTTACACGTGTTTCAATGCCCATTCCGCCCTCTGCGATCTGTGTCATCTCAATCTTACGTGTGAACTCTGTAGACTGTTCCAAGGCATCCATAATTTCGCTTCGAACATACATGATCAGTGATCCATTCGCCTTATAGCGACGAAGCTTGCCTTTTGCCAATATATCTTTAAGCATGCTAAAGACCTTCGCCTTGGTGTATGTGCTTGTCGCCGTAGATGAATGATATCCCTCTGTTGCCTGCGCCGCCTGTGCTACCTTAGAGAAGAACAGCGCATCCGTCTCCGGAGCCACGTGTGTCTGTTCAAAAACTCTCGTGATGTTCTGGATAGATGCTGTCTCGTTCGTCTCATCCACGTCCGCCTTATCTACCAGGAATGAAACATCTCGATCATGATTTACCGTGTACGGTACATCTGTCTGTGCGTAACTTCCACGATTCCAGCCTCCATTACGCGAATGGTTCTTGTAGCCGCTCACGCTCATCTGTGTGAAATGGAACGTCCTTGCACCCACCCACTTTACATTGCTTGTTACAAACGGGGAAGTCAATGTTCCCTGCATCAGGATCTCTAATAACTCCGGACTCCACTGTTCTGCATAATTTAATGACATATTATCACCTTATTTAACCTTTCCTTTTAATTGTTAAAACGGTTCCACCGCTTACTTGGGGTTACCGGAGTGTTCGACTGCTGCCCCGTGGTATTTGTCTGGCCGCCGGTCTGTCCGGCTCCAACCTGCACAAATCCCTTGGACTGTCCTTCTGTCTTTCCCTGCTTTAACGCCGGGACATCCTCCAGTACCTTGTTGACTGCTTCCTTGAGCTTGTCTGCGTCCACCTTGCCCTCTACAACTACAGCAGATGTATCCGCCAGCTTCATCACATACGGAATAGTTTTCACATCAAGCCCCATCTCTACGCCGATCAGCACGCCCTCCTTCTCAATCTCAGACGCAACTGCCAACTGTTGTGCCTGTACCACCTGTGCCTGCAAAGCTGTTGGATCCGGTTCCGACTCCTCTTTCTGCTTCTTATATGCACCAATGGCACTATCCATTTCCTCTTTGCTCAATCCCTGCTTCTTGAAAAAGTTCTTCAGCACGGTATCCTCTGCCACTGCCTTTTTCCCTTCGATTACGCTTGCAAGTTTTTCATAATCGATCTCCGGGGTCTTTGGCGGTTCCTGCTGTCCTGTCTGTGGTGCAGGTGCACCATTTGGCTCTGACTGTCCATTATTCTGACCGCCTTCGCCTCCTTGCCCACCGTTTGGGTCAGCAAATAACTGCAGGTTCATTCGTAATTTGTTCGTTTTCATAATTGCTCCTTTCAGTTTTGAGGGTGTCTCCCTAATCAGTTTTACGTGTGTCTCACATCAGTTTTATACGCAGGTGTCTCCTCGTAGTTTATGATCGAACATCGTGTTCGATCTGCCTTCGGGCAATAAAAAAAGCACTCTGGTTAAGTGCCTTTTGAACCTCTCCGAAACCTGTTATACTGAATCGTATAGAATCAACTTTCACAGATTTACAGAAAGGACTTTATTATGCTTGATAAAACTTCTAAACAGATACTTGAATATCTGTATAACTGTTCCGATTATACTTTTCATGCTAATCATGGATATCCGGAACAATTTACACAAGCTGATTTTCTTGCAGCTATTGACTTCTTGGAAGAAAATGGCTATGTTTCTACCACCAGAGGCCGTTATCGTTCCCTGATCAGCGCAACACTTACCCATAAAGGCCGCCACCAAAAAGAGTTTAACTCTATCGCATTGAAGCGTTACCTGCTGGATAAATGGATCGATCTGCTTGCTCTCATCATATCTGTTCTTGCTTTTGTCGGTGCATATCGTCATGAGATCAGCGCAATATTACGGCTAGTAATGCAAACACTGATAAAATAAATGAAATGCGGGACATGATTGGGAAATCTGACCATCTGTCCCATACTTTTTCTTTTCTCATGTTACCATCCCCTCTCGCAAGTTGCACCGGTGCAACTTTTTGATAATTATTTTTTACTCATTACAGAAGCAAATCTATTTCTTGCTTCCTCATCTTGAGGGCGTGTTATTATTTTCCCTTCTTTAACACACTCTCGAAGATGTTCTTTGTAGTCTTCAATTCCCGTATAACAATCATAATTAAACCCCAGACTCTGTCCGGTCTTTTCCTTTAACTCTTTTTTTAATTGTGATATCTCTTCATCTGCAGCTATCATGTTTAATATTTTCATTTTACAATCTCCTCATAAGCATCATACAACTCTCGGAACATTCTTTTCAGTTCCTCTCGTTCTGGTAAATCCAATATATCAATCACACTGATATTAGCAAATGTTTCAAGTTCTTTATTCCCTGGTCTTTCCCAATAATCTTCGTCGTGGCCAACAATTCCATGTATTTTATTATTGCTTAAAGCACTGACGATATCAGACATGGCAAATGAACTTTCAAACTTTCCGCCTCCTTCAAACCAGCTTTCAACCTCTCTCTTATTATCATAAACTTTTCTACTGCACTTATCAATAGCACCAATAAACTTCTCGTTGTTCCAACTGTGATATGTTAAAATATCCATCCTATGAGTAACTTCATGGGCAAACACATAATCCATATCATAATCTGCAATATACGGATATTTTGCATTATATTTTACGACATCATCAGCTATGCTATAAGCAAATGGAGCCGTAATATTTTCATCCGAAACAACCTCTGTCATCTCTGAATATAACATCATTAAGCTTTTATGCTTACTTGGATTTTGATCTTGTTTTATTCTCTCGACAAATATCTTATATTCATCAAGAATGCCAATTTCTTCAGCCTTTTCTTTTTTGTTCCATTCCTCTCTCCTTGCAGCATACATCCGCTTATCTTCCGGAGCCAATGCAGTCCGTTCTAGTCTGCTATACTTGTCCTGCTGTCGCTTAGCATATTGTTTCCTCGCCTCTCTCTTGGCTTGTGCCTCTATCGCTTTCAGCTCCGATTTTTTCCACCTCTTGTTTGGCGGTGTAGATATGTCCGGAAAGTATGTGGTATGACTGTCTCTGCAATTAGGATGATACAGCCCTGCTGCCATTGCCGCACTCATGAGAGGATATCCCTGTTTTGACGCTTCTTTTGCTGTGCCACCGCTCCATACATCATCTATAAGCACCCTGCCTACCCATGGTAAACATAGTGGGCATGCATTGCCACGCTTATTCATGATCACTGTATGTATGCCCCACTCCTGTCGTTTGGTACCCTCTCCGGAGAGATAGGCTCTTTTGCTGGCAGTTCGTAACGCCATTTCTGCATATGACTTAATGTTGACTTGCTTACCATCTTTGTATTTGACACAATTTAGACCCGTTGACGCATAGTCTTTAACCGCCATGTCCACCGCCTTTTCATACGTCCCTGCTCCGCTGTTGGCGTACACTTGTGCATTAAATATAGCTCGCCGCACTTGATCATCATGCATCCGTAATATAGCTGATTCTGCGCGTAGCATATCGTGTTCTACCGCATCCAATAACGCATCCATCTTTCGCTCATTTATCCGAAAAAATTCTCCCTGCAGTTTGTCTGAAGCTTTATGCAGCTTCGCTCCTTTTTGGATTGCTTTCAAGATTGCTTTCTCCTGCGCCATCCCTCCGGCTGCGTTTGCTTGCAATATTGCCATGCGCATCTTAGCGTTGATCGAATTATATCGGGCATTCAATCGATCTGCGTGTTTTCTACGGTACTCCTCTAGTCCTGCCAATTGCTTTGCCTGCCACTGTTCCCATTGAAATCCCTCCTCTGCTTCCTCCGCACGATGGCGTTTCATATTCCGAATCATAGAGTCCAGCAATTCGTTCTCTATCGTGGCAAATGCATCTCCCACATCATAGTTCATGTTCTCCATGCTGCACTCCTTCCATCGGATTATTTATTAGCGTGTACCTTAAATCCCTGTGTTTTATATTGCCTGATCATTGCTTTCAGTTGCGTTATAGACTTGCACTTGTCATGTCTTAACTCTGCATAGTTTGCTTTTTCTACTGCATATACACCAAAATGCACCTGTTCAGATGCTATGGTAAGCAATTGCTTGTACTGCGATCTTGGCATCGTATACATTTTTCCATTTACATTAACCCGCATTGGTTACCCCTCCTTCGATATAGCGCTCTGCTGCCCTGTGTCATTATTCGTACTCTGTTCTATATCCAGCCCGGCTGTATTCAACGCCGGTTCTTCCAACGTCTCCATGCCATCTCTGGCATTTAATCGATCAATCTCTTCCTGCTTCCATTCGTCTGTCTTGGTGTCTCCATACAGTTCTTCCACAACAGCTTCATTGGACATGATCCTGCTGGACTTTGCTTTGCCCACCGTCTCGATCTGTGACTCAAACGACGGATTTGCATACTCACCAAATTCCACCGATGCCACAGTATCTTCTACAGTTACCGCATTCAACGTGTCCAATGCTTTGAATATAACATCGATCAATTTCGGTATCGTTGTCTGCAGTGCATCAATGATCTTTCCTCTGGTGTACAGCGTCGTCTTTTCTTTCTCCCTCTGCGCATCGGCATTGTCCAGTTTCTTGACGTCAATTCCAATCGTAGATGGACTGATGATTCCCTGTAAGCAGAGATCCAAAGCAGTGATATATGTACTTAGATACGATTCGTGAGGAATAACCGGCTGTGTGACCTCAATCTTGTCAGCAGCGTTCTCGCTCATTCCCCCTTGTACTGCTATAAACGTATTGTCGAATGGATTCGGAACAAGAAGCTCCTGTGTTTTTGGATCTCTTGGTATGAGATCCTGTGGAATATACTTCGTTGCACGCCCGTCTCTCATTGCCTGAATCCACTGGCTCCATGCTTCATCCAGCGAATCAAAGTCATCTGTTTTACCATCAAAAATCGACTTGCCTCTTCCTTTCACCCTTGGGTTGCTGTAAACATAAAAAGGCACAGCCATACAGAACGAATCGTCAAAGCGAATATCTTTCAATCCGGCCAATGCAGATACGTTCTTTAAGTCCACCTTTTTTCCATCATGCAACAGCTCATTTCGGATATAACCAAATCCATAATGTTCCTGTAGTTCATAGTGTTTATTTTCATGGTGTTTATTTCGCTCCTTGTAAGCAGTCTTAAAGACTACCTCTCTCATTCGTCCACGGTCATAGACGAGATCAATTCGATCCGCCGGGTACCATTCTATGATCGGATATTCACTCATCCTTGTATCCAACGATATCTTAAATGCTCCATCTCCCAGATATAATGCTTGACTGACCGCCTCTTCCAACAGCTTCTTAAATTGATTCTCTTTGTCAATCTGCTTCCATGCGTCCTTTCTTTTGTCCGGCACCGTGACGGCATCAAAGTCCGTCATAATAATACTGGTCAACATATCAACAATAATCGCCGGCAGTCCGATATGTATCTTCCGGATCTCTCTTCCGTTACTGCTTCGTGCCGCCCAAAAGCGTAGTCTGTTCTGGCTGCTATCGATCTGACGGTATAACTGCGCCAGCTCGTCAGGATCTCCCAAATACCATATTCTGTTTTTGATCACATTAGCCTGAAAATCCATAGTTTCTTGTATATTGAAACTATGCACATTTGCCGGAGTGATCTGCAGCCAACTCTGCATCTTCTGTTTTACGTTCTCACTCATTTTATCCAGCCACCTCATTTATTTCCTCCATTACTTACTCCTATCTTGTTCTTGTACGGAATCCAAGCATATTGAGTGCTGTTGACCATGTGGTCGTTTGCATCCTCTGGCTCCTCGTCCTTATCCTCTTTCCAGCTATAACAGTCCAGCTCTCGGATATAGTTCACGCAAGTGTCAACCACCTGATAACACGGTCCTACATGCTTATCCTCGTCATACGCCATCCAGCCAAGCTGCAACATGATACGGTCAACGATTATTACTTTCTTGTATGCGTTGTTAAATATATATAGGCATTCCGGATGCGCTCGCTTGTACTTTGCACACTCCGTTAGTGTTGCCTGATCTGCATTGTCCACAAATACATTTCTTGCCAGCCCTCCCCATTCCTTTCGATTTCTCTCCAGAAACGCTATAAAATTAACTACTGTGTCACTGGGCGCAATCGGTACCGTCTGACTGGCGTTGTTATAGACTTTCTCATCCAGCACAATGCATCGTCCTTTATTCGTGATCCCAACAAAGCTCATGGCGATCGTGTCCGGAGATTTTGTGGAATACGCTGTGTCCAAACCTGCACTGAAGTATTCATACCATTCTGTTTGCTTTCCATCATCTATCAACACATCATCACGAATATAGGATCTTGCCTGTTCCTTTGTGATCACATGATGTTTTTTACTGAAATTGCAAAAGACAAGACCGGTGGCCTTGCCTCTTAATCCTTGTATTTTATTCTTATACATCTTGGTCCCTTTGGGGACTGCATCAATCTTGGCTTGTATCTGCTCCGGAGTCATCGCTGCGTTGTCGTAAAACGTGAAATACCAATGGATGTACCCGGCTACCGGGTCCTCGTTAAGCTCGGCCAACAATTCCGGCGGATAATCCTGTATGTAGCGTTTAAGTGGTCTACTACGATTGATAAATTCCTTATACACCGGCTTGTCCGGTGCATCCGGATTGCTTGTGGTCATCATATATTGGCATCGATGCGTGATCTCTCGCAGGAACTCCATGTCTGCAATATTGACCTCGTCAATATACACACAACCATATTGCGCTCCCAAAACTTTTTCCCAACGATTCTTATTGTCGTAGCCGCTGACATAGATTATTTTTTCGCCGGTTGGTGTGTCATACACGATATGCGGTAAACCGATACGACCCTTGCCGTTGCTGTAGTAGTTGGCAAGCACTCCAAATTGGGCTAACAATCCGCACTCACTGTTGATCACGTTTTTTTCAACCGTTCCGAGATCTAAGCCACACAACAAATGATACTTCTTGTCTGACTTTGCAACCATTAACATAAACTTAGTAATACCAACGGTTGTCTTTCCTGCGGCTGTCGTACCCTCCAAGTAATCTCTCTTAGTCTCGCACAACAAAAAATCCTTAAATTTAGGAGACAACTTTATCATATTCAGCCACCTCCCATTATTCTGCCGCCTCGTCACTGTTCATAGGTTGTACCTGATCCAGCAGTTCTCGTATATTGTCTATCGCTTCCGTCTTTTCCTGCGTGCAATCTCCGGACTGCTCGTTTACCTTTGCCTGCAGGAGTGCAATCTCTGCCTTCTGCTTTGCAGTAGCGAAGTCCATGTGATCTGCGAGCCACTGCAATGCTTTTTGTTTATCAAGCAGTTCCACGCTGTTTGTTTTGCCAAAACTCACTTTCTTGACCAGCGTGCCATCCGCAAGCGGATTATCTAGGCATATGTGATGTCGTTTATCAACATAATCATTGATATCTGCATACAGGATATCGATATATTTTTGTATAATATCTTCTTCGGTCAGAAGTTCTCTGTTGAGCCTGCCTTGCTTGAGCTTTTTGATCTCATCTTGCACCTTAACATTTCTTAACATTCTTGACCCTGCTGCCATTGCCGCTTCGTATGTGCAATCATACGCTTTCATATATGCCTTTGTCGCGTTAAAACTTCGCATGTAATATACGCAAAAAAGTCTTTGTCCATCGGTGAGTTCGCTATTTTCTACGAGCTCTTCAATGTCTGCTTCTTCTCCTTGCATATTGCTGTTTGATGATGCTCGTTTCGGGTGCACCCTTTTTGCCTTTTTGGGTGCACCCTTTTTTCTACTCCATCCATATCGTTTTTGCCAACTCTTCACAGTGTTAAGCGATACATTATATTTTGCCGCAATGTCCTTATATTTCATTCCGGCCAAGTAATCAATTTCCGCTAATTCCTTTACATCCGCCACAACACCACCTTCCTTGCACGCAAAAAGAGCACCCAATTTCTCGGATGCTCTTTCTTTTGATGATATAATAATAGCACATATGAATGTGTCATAATAGGACATCTTTTATTTTTTTTGAAATAAATCTAACCCTTTTCCATGTATCCTATGGATCTGCTTCAAACTGTATCCCAATCTCGACGCTATTTCTTCCCACTTCTTAAGTTCTATGTATCGCATGCGCAGAACTGCTGCCGCTTTCGGATCTGATATATCCAATATTGCATCCTCAATCTCCAGTCGCTTTTCCAATGCTTCGCACATTTTGTCTTGTATTTTTGCCTGTACCCGCTCATACTTGATCATTATGTCCGACAGGTCGGATTTGCTTGTTGAGCCTTTCGGCATGTCGGATAGCTGCTGGATCGGAGCAGACATCGTCACTTCACGTAATGATCGCTCTTGATCTCTTAAGTCCTTGATCTGCAACGTAATATTGCGATATTGACGCAAATACTCTTTTTTTACTTCGTTGCGTGCTCTTCTCTGTCTGCGTTCTGCTTCTCGTTCCTGTCTCACAGCGGAACGAATCGCTTTTGCTGCAGTTGGATCTTTATATCCTTCTCCATTTTTGTTCTGCATACGTTTCTCCTTTCATGGGATCTATTGTGATACCGGCGTTACAAAGCGGTTATTTTTCGCCTTACGTTTGCCGTCTGCATTGTATTGGCTTTCCGGCTTGTAAAATCCGCACTCCTCTATATCGCAATACAACTTTTTCAGTCCTCTACACATTCCCTTGTTTGAATGTCCAAACTTCGCATCATACATGATGCAGTCTTTTTTTACGCTCATTTCTTATTCCTCCATCTCTAATTTAGTGTTCTCCATATTGTTACCTCTGGTTCATTCTTGCACCCCCTGTTCCCCATTTTGAATATCCGCTTGCCTTACATATTCAATACAGTTTTTAATTATTTTTCCGCCATCATTCATTTTCTCCACCTCTCAATTCTTAATAATTTCTTCTATCTTCTGTCTGATACATTCATCAAAAACAGAAACAATTTTTAACGCATTTGCTGGATAAGAATATTGAATATATTCCCATACATTGTCGTAATCACTGCTCTCTTCTTCAAATACTCTTATAAATTCATCCTCTGTATGTGGATAACCACACCATTCTATTTCCTCAAATATTCGATCGAGTTCTTTCTTTTCGTTATCATCGTCTGCATATTCATAAAATAGTTTTTTGGTTTCTTCATAGTCAAAAACATCAGGACTTCCATATATTTTATCTAGGATATACCCCTCATCACACCTCGCCATAAGTTCAAGGAAACTCTCACTTTTCGGTGTTTCTACCCATTTATATCCGTAATTTCCACAATCAGAAGTGATGGTGAGTTCGTACCGATCAAGATTAAATGTAAATCTCGCCCACAAACATGAACCATAGTCCTTATCTTCTTTTTCTTGCCTGTATTCCAGACAAAGCATGTTAGGCTTCACTATATTTACGGTCATTCATTCTCACCTCTCAATTCTTTCAGTTTTGCTTCGGCTTCGGATTTTGTGAGAAATATTGTTTTGCCAAATTCCACTACATCAATTTGACCAGATAAAACCCCATCATCTGATTCATAATCGCAAAACAGTATAGTTTCTCCATCTTCAAAACAATCCAAATGGAAGTCTTTAACTATAAACTTGTCTATATCTTTTCCAAATCCTGCAAAATCAAGAAAAATTTTATCTCCCACCTTGCAAGGCAATTTCAGAAGTCTGCCCTGTTCCTCTAAGTCCTCATAATCTTTCAACTTTTCTCTTAAGTCAGCCATAGCCCATAAATTACGATAAAATAAAGCCAGTAATCCTATTTGACTATCCATTTCAACCGACAACATTTCAGCCATATACTCGTCAAAATCTTCATCTGACATATCAGATAAATCTTCATCACACATATCTTTAGCAAGATTTTTGACAAGTTCTCTAATATCAATATCTAATTCATAATCCCTGTATCTTGCATTGCGGTTTTCATCTGCATAACAGCTATTATGTGCCAATTCAAAAAATGACATATCAAATGCTTTTTTGTTGTTTGTTAATCTCTCCATTACTACTCCTTTCCCTTGCTGCAGAACGGAACATCATCAGCAACATTTCCGATACTGGTCTACTCCTGTCTTGCCTCTTTGCTTTCTTGATTACTTTAAGATCGTACCACTCACCTTGATAAGCCATTCCGGCTGGTACGTACACGCCTACCCGGTAAGGAATCTCTTGCTTAATCTTCTCGTACACTTCTTCTGGCATTACATAATAGTTGTAATCGCCAATAAAATTATGACCATTCTTGCTATGAAAATCATCGACAGACGATTTAACCTCATAACAATAAAAGTCACCTTTTTCAATGCCAGAAACAGTGTTGTTCACTGGTTTAAATTTCATAAAATCAACTCTAACCGAATGTGATGTCGCCCAATCAAAAGTTACCTCTCTCGCCCAATAGATTCTGGGGTCATTGTTCGGGCAGATATGTTTTAATATTGACAGTGAGAGAATTGCTGTGATCTGCGGTCTATTGCTCATCTGTCTCCTCTCCCTTCCTTACCTCTGGTAGCGGCGGCAGTGGCATCCAGAACAATACCTTATCCTTCCACAATACCCAGCGTCTTTGCTTGCTGTATGGATCTGTTTTTACTGTGTCAATTCCGCATTCCGGCTCATTTGTATAGCCCAGCCGGCAGATCAAATACTCACCATCTTTGTCCGGAACTTCTTTGACCTTAGCGGATACCCATTCCCGCGCTAACTGCTGCCCTATCGAATCCTCTTCCTCATGTTGCACCGGTGCAACTTTTTCACTTTCCTCGGTCTGATCTATTACCTCAACCTGCTCTTCGTTAATCTGTTCGATTTCATCCTCACAAGCTTCCTGCTCAATCTCTTCCTCTGCAGAATTGGCACTTTGATCCGTTTCCTGCTTTTCCTCTGTATGTTTATCCACATTGTTATCAACAATGTTGTCCATTTCTTCATGATCTTCTGCGATCTGTTCCGCTGTGCCTGTATGTCCCTTAGGCTCTGCTTTTTGCTCTGATTCATTTTGTTCGAACATCGCCACTCCATATATCCGTTGATATACTGCTTCCGGAGTGCCGCGCCATTCATCCCAGCTTTTAATAGTGTTTGCAATCCATGCCCATGGTACCGTTTCGTGTTCGTTTGTTCTTACGTTTACAAACGCCATTGGTAATTCTGTCCCCTGTATGGACATGAGCACGGTTCCAACCTTGGGAACTCTCGCCCTTGGGGTGGCTACACCATTCGGTGCTAACGCTAATACAACATCCTTATCTCCTACCGGATCATTCTGCATAGCTGCATATATTCTCGTGAATATTTCCGGATTATTTTGTAAGTGATAGTATATAGCCTGCTGGTACCAGCACTCCGTCTTGACCGGTGTGCTTGGAATATCTTCGAGCATCACCTCCATGTCAGTGATGTTCTCTTCTGCCTTTATGTCCTTTTTAATATCCTGCAGCTCTGCTTTTGTCGTTTCTGCCGGAATGACCTCGATCACTTCATCCGACATCGTCAACATTTCCTGTAATTTTGCAACGCCCCGATTGCTGTATCTCTGTTCCAGCGCAGGAGAGTTGCCACCCACGCTAAAACGGTCATTGATCGCAATGTAGCGTGATACTGTCCCCTTATCGATGCCGTATTCCGCTTTTGCAAATTCATACAAATTTGGATATCCGCTTTCGTACAATATTGTCGTGTCTCTCGCCTGTTTCAGCAGATATCCAATCTTAACAAAGTGGTCTGCTGCCGACAACAATTCTTTGTCTAACGCCGCCTTAAACTGCCCATAGTTGTTATATTCTATCAATTCTCCCATGTTCTTCCTCCATTCACACTGCCGGTGCCATCGCTCCTGCATCTGCCATTGCTCCGGTATCTGCCATTGCCGGTCTTAATTTACGTTGCTTCGCATTCGTATACTGTTCCAGCCACTCATCGATCTGCTTTTCGTTCAAACCGATTTCGTCATTATTCTTCGTGTTGTGTGGACCATACCACTGTATCACGCTAAACTTAGTGCTGATTTCTACCGTTACAAACGGCATATACGGCACATCCTTTTTGCGTAAAACCAATATGTAACTTTTTCCTGTGTTGTGCTTTCGCATGTAACTTTCCCCACCAACGCAATGATGTTGTAATCGACCCTCATCGATGATCTCTGACGCACTTTTGCATGGGCGGATCATGTAAGCCCCGGATTCATAATGGTATCTCTTGTCCAATTTCTTAAAATTGTTTCTAATGCTCGGAAATGCCTTTTCATTTTCTGCTTTCCATATATCCTGTTCTTTTTTGTTCTGCTCCTTAACCATCTGCGCATGTCCTTCGTACATGTCATGCGGAAACAAATAAACCGTATTGGTCATGTCGTATCCTAATTTCGCTCTCATGTCCAAATAGTCGGCATATGTCCTGACCACCCGATTAATATCTACTTTTGCCTGTGCTGCTACCTTTTCCGCATAATTTCTGAACTTCGTCATGCTCATACAGCTCAAAATGCTCTCATACGCATCTTCATCCAAAGCACATTTTGCAAGCCAAACCTCCATATTTTCGTTCCATTGCAATCCATGGCTCTTTTCATATCGCATTGCCCGCAGCATATCAATATCTCCATGATACTTGCGCAACGTCCGGAGTTGTTGCTTATTAATTCCAAGCAAGTCACATACCGTCTTTGCAGATTTATTTTCCAGCAGGCTCCAGTCTCCGTATGTAAAATGATGCACCAGCTTTTCCAGTCCCATCTTCGTTAATATTTCCACCACCGGATTGATGTTGTATATCTGCAGGTAACCTATTACATTTGCAAAATTGACATGCATCTTGTACCACTCTACTCCGCTATATTTCATCCTTGTGTTTGCCAATTCTGCATAAGATCCCGGCCACATCTTGCCTTCGAGCCGTACCGGTTTTTCCCCTGCATACATTCCATAGTTACAATCATCCCAATACCACTCCCCCAAATATGGATTGTATTTTTTGTAATCATATTGCACGTTTTTCCTGCCCTCTTGGATAAATGCTCTTGCTATCTCTGCTTCATATATTCGCTCGTATTCAGCCGTTCGGACCACCTCAACCTCAACAAAGCGGGCTACAATCTTCCCTGGGTCTTTCGTTCCCTGCAATATATACGCCTGTTTCGTCTGCCTATACACTCCTTTGTAGTATCCTGCTGCCTTATAAATTCCCTCCGCACCACATAAAGTGCACACGCCAGGTTCATTGTGGTACGGTTTCTCTCCCTGTCTTGCCATATCCTCCAGCGTGACAGGTTCGAACGTATACTGTGCTGTCTTTCCACAGCACGAACACTGTACCGTTGCCATGCGTCCTTTCTTGTGATATGTCAACGTATGCTTACTCGCCAATTCTTGTTTCTCCCAATTAATCATTTCTTTCGGGATTTCGTATAAACATTCACGTCGCTCCTGCAACGCCTTGCGTCGCCGTTCCGCAGCTTCATAGCGTTTGTTGTCCAATATCCTTTGTCTCGCAATGTCCACCCATTCCACCCATGTACGATCCCTATATAGCGGATTATTTACCGGCTTGGCACCCTTAAAGAAATCCCGAATCGTGTCGTAATCCTCTTTGCAGATGTCTATATCATTTACCGACATCTTCATCGCAACGTTGTATTGATGCCACGCCCCTTTCTCATAGACGCCATAATCTTTCTGTGTCTCACCTATCGTGATCGCCGGCTCTTTGCTTCGTCCGGCTTTATATACCCATACGATCAGCGTAGCTTCTCCTCTAAGTGTCCGCACTGCTGCCACAGCATGTTCTTTGTTGCGTTGTCGTGGTTTTGGCGGTTCTTCTAATATCATCTTTCTCTGCATCGTTATCCCTCCTTAAACCACTCGTCAAATAACGATTTCACCTTATGTCCCAAATAATATTCTGTTACAAGCCGTTTATCCTGCTGATCCGTTGTAGATCCTGCAAAACATCCTCCCTGTTGATGTTTGCGCGCATACGCATATATCGCATCATAGATTCCTTTGAGCCTTGCGCCTTTTTTCATGATTCCTCTTGCCACTTCCTCGTTTTCCATCATCGCAGAGATGGCAAACACGGAATAAAATCTACACATCGCTTCTACAGACCCCTCTAAAGTCTCCAACTCTACTCTCATCCGTCCCAGTGCCGCCGTTATCGGTGTGGCAAGCTCGTCCGACATTCCATCCACATAATCTTCTACTTCATACGGGTCTATCCCGTTTTCTTTTGCCAGTTCCTGCAGTCCTTGTATATCTCCCTCCGCACGCAATCCTGCTGCCGTTTTGTTCAGTTCCTCTGCAGAGTCAAACTCTCCAAATTTCGTAAACAGTTGCGCCGGTGCAACTTTCTTTGCCATAATAGTTCCCCTTTCCCGGGGCAGATCTATCCGCCCCGTAGTACCTGATCAACTTGTTCTATGTGTGACATGTTATGTGATACAGCTAATATATCTTCCCACCCATCAGCAGACGGATAATATCCTCGCTTTCGTAAAACGCTTCGCCATCAATCCACTGGCAGGGCATTTTACGGAAATGCTTTTCGAAATATCTTCTCGTTCTTCCCAGTGCAGCACTGATCTGATCGATGTTGAAACTGCCGCCCTCCGGGAACAGCTCTACAAGCTGATTCTGCAACCGCTTCTTAAGTTCCAGATCACGCACTCTATTCTTGTGCGGTCCGGAATCTCCCTCATGTTCTTCCTGTGTCAATTCAATCAGGTTTAGTGGAAAATCCAACCCTCCTTGCGACCGGAACACAATGTGGTGCTTATGTATCCCGAATATATCGTTACCTTCCATCGTTTATCACCTTTTCCTTTCTGCATGCCTGCACTCTTTGTCGCGTCATATCCTGTGAGTATTTATTGGTCTGTTCCGATACAACAGAAATGCTGTGTCCTGCTGCCTTTGTCAACACCTTATCAATTAGATCTGCATTGATCGTCCCTTGGTATCGATTATTCTTGTTGTTCTGAAGCGGCACAAATTAAAGCCACCATCCAAATAGTCAGATGGGGCATGGATCTCCAAACAACATTTTTTATTTAGATACGACAATGCTTTGTATGTGATCCACAGGATTGCCCTGTCTCTCGTTGTGTTTTTGATGCATCCATGATGCATTGCTACATGCTTGCCATACTCCAGCGTTATGCCATATTCTGCATGTTTGCCTTTCATCTGCATATCTAAATAAATCTTAACCGGTGGCATTGCCGCCACATTGATCGGTTGTTGTTTTTTCACAGGATCCACCCCTTCTTTCTTCCGCAATCTCGAATATATGTAGAATCCACCGACAAAGTCTGAATGGTAAATCTTAGAATCCAGATACCTGCATTTGCCATAGAATATCTGCTCCATCTTTTTACCAATCTCATCGCCGGCCATCACCAGCTCCTGCATTTTTCGTCTTGTCAGCTTGGTCACTGACTCTTTGATAATTGGCTTTTTTAGATTGCGACTGCACTGCACAAGATGCTTTCCTCCGCTTTCCATCTTTGTGATGTATCTGGCAAAGCCCTCCAATCCGAAATCATCATCCGGTTCTGCATATTTACACTCGCAGCGCCCTTTTGTCCATTTGGATTCTGCTATGTCTCTGTCCATTTTTGACATGATCAAATGATGATGAATCCGCACCTTCCGGCTTTCTGTGCCTTCCGGTACAAATTCGATCACATAAATATATTGCAATGCCGTCATCCCCTGCTTCTTACGATAACGGCTTATTGCCTGCAAGTAATTGCGAATATCTCTTCTCGCCCGGTCCAAGTCCGGCAGATCACCATCACGATAGGTCAGCGTGACGATCAGATCACCGGAACGGAAATTGGCGTTCATTAGTCGCACGATCCGCTTTTGCCGGTTCTTTAAGTTCAGCTTTTTCTGGACTGATCTACTTGCTTCACCTTTCGGAGTTCTTGGGATGTCTGTCCTATTCAGGAATACTGGGTAGACATTCGACTCCACATAATCCCCAGCTATGATCCGCTGGTGCATGATCCTACATGCCGGGAGATTCTTCATCTTGCGTCTTACTCTCTCTTCCCTAGTCTCACTCCCGAACACTGTCGTATCATAGCAATCCTCTAACTCGATCTGCGCATATGACGGATCGGGTGATACCCGCCATGCCTGTCCATATACATCTGCAAAATCATATTGGTAATACTGTAATTTCGCCATACAACACTTCCTGTGATTCATTTAATAATACTCATTACGAGGTCGGCAAAGAGCTGTATGCTCTTGTCAATTTCAAAAAAAGGTCGTATACTCTATATGTAGTTATAGGTATTGACCTTTTAGTTATAGGTGCGCATTTGCCAGAATGTGTACCTATTTTTTAGTTATATACGGTATACCAATCCTCCGCGAGCATATCAGCCTGTGACGCAAGCCATCCTATCTGTATACCAGATGTCCCTGCAAAGGCAATGGCCTTGTTTCCGATCGCATCATGCTCACAATTCACAATCTCGCCATCTGGTGATGAATAAGAGATGCCTGTTGCCAACTGAATGTACTGTTTCTTACCATTCCAGCCTTTTCTAGCAACCTTGAACCCCATCTTTAACAGTTCCAATGCACCGCCAAAGGTCATGCCACCATCACAGGAGCGGTATGCCCTGTCGAATACATCTTTCGGTGACCATGATTCGTAATTATCAGAATCCGTATCAACAACAAGATATCCCTCTTCTGCTGGATTTTCATTCTCTGGGATAGTCCATCCACGGTATGCATTGTAATCTCCTCTGTTCATAGGTTTTGCTTCTATCATCTTTGTACCAATATACTTCTTCATTTTCAATCTCTCCTTTACTTTGTAATTGCAACAACTTGTCCATCTTCAATCAAGACACGCTTGTCCTTCTTTTCCATAAGTTCAATGCAATCCTGCACTGTGATCTGCTCTAAATTCATCCTAATCCCTCCTTTCCCTGCCGACAGGCACAGCACGGGGCATACCAACGCTATAAGGTGAGTCCATGCTGCAGCTTGTTATACAATTCAAACATCAGGAGGTAAAATAAACTTGTGTATGCCCCTTGCTGCACCTGCCGGTCATCTATCAAAATCAATCTCATTGTTTACATTACAAATTTTCTATGTGCCTCTTTCAGATCCTGTTCTGATATATCCAGATAGATCTGTGTGGTTTCAATAGATTCATGCCCTAACATTTGGGATACCTGCTCTATGGACATTCCTCTTCGCAGGGCAAATGTGGCGCATGTCCTTCTGAATTTGTGTGGATATGCTTTCACTCCTACTCTCTGTCCCAGCTTTCTTATTTGCGATTCTATTGCACCTGTGGAGATTGGCTTATCTTCGCTTACCTCGCTTTTTCTCATGTACCATTCCCTCGCATTCTGTTGTGAGATCCCATTCTTTCTCTCGCACATATTAAAAAAACCGGCTGCAAACAGATACGGATTCGTGTCCTTTCTTTCCTTTAAGTACCTTTCTAGCGCATATAGCGCTTTCGCATTTAGATATACCGTCCGATCTTTTTGCCCTTTTCCATGCACCAATACCTCATTTCCTGTAATCTCTTTTAATTTGACATTTACCAGTTCGGATACTCTGCATCCTGTTGACAGTAATATCTCAAATATTGCTCTTTCTCTGTTTGTCCTTAGCGCAGCTCGCATTTTTTCAATTTCCAGCTCTGTAAATGCTTCTTTTTTGGCTTTTTCCTTTTTAATTGCTTCTATTCGAAGCATCGGGTTCTTTAAGATCAATTCTTCTGAAAAGATATAATTAAAAAAACTTCTCAAAACCCTTATCTCGTTCCCGACTGTTATCTTGGATATCTTGTCTCTGTGCACTCTCTGCGCTATATATAACCTGATGTCATCTGTAGTGATGTCATCCACCGTTTTCCCTATATATGCGAGCGACCTTCTTACCTCTGTTCCATAAAATCCAAGAGTGCGTTCCGTGCATCCTTTCACTATCTTGGCCGTAATGAATGCTCGTACCAAATATTCATTTCTATCCTCCTGCATTACTGCGATTTCTGTACTTCTCGCTGTGATCTCATATTTATCTAACATGATATATAATCTATTCCTTGTGTCCTCATCCGGAACAAGCAAACATATTCCGTTAAACAGTTCCTCTCGATCCGTCATAGTAATGCCCCCATTCTTGCCGGGGTCCGCAGCGTCCGTTCTCGTGGATATGCGTTCACTTCGGATTCTTCCAATGTGTTCCCTTGAATAACCTTTGCTTTGATGCCGGTTAGCGATAGCTGCACATAAGTCATGTACACGCCATTCCAATCAAGGTCTTGCGCTACTACCTCCAGACATTTCTGGTAGTTTGCACCTTTGTCTTGAATCACTTGCGCTGTCGCTAGGACCATCCCTCCGCCTCCTACGCTTGGCTCATTGAGCTTGATGCCGTTTTCTTCGATCCATACCTTGTCGATATCTGCCATCCCGATCCGTGCCGTCATCAGCGACACATGAAACGGAGTGAAGAACTGACCCGCGCGCTTGTTTCCTGCGCCTAAGCTCATATATATCTTTCCAAGATAATCGCCGATTTCTCTTTCAAAGGCATCCACGAGCAAGGCGTTCATCTGGCAAAAAGTGCTCATTTCCTTATGATCGTATTTTCTGGATACATCCATGTATTGACTCTCTCTGGCTTGCCATGCTTTGTCTTGCATGCTACAAGCGTTTTGAATAGCTATCGCATACATCTTTACCCAGTCTGCAAATATCACATACGGACTGTATTTCCCTGCCATCCCTTCGATCAATTGTACAATCTCATCTTCTGCGTTCATCTTTCTTTCCTCCATGCTGTGCCTGCCAATATTCTTCTTATTTTACTGACATCAATTTTGCATCAAGCCGATCCTTAATCTCTGCATAAATCACTTTTGCTTTATCCATTTCTCCCGCCTCGATCAAGTGAAATGCTTCTTTCTTCTTTGCATTTCTCCAAGCTATTTCCTCTGGCGTAAGCTGGTATTTCTCAAGTACGTCAGCTTCGTATTTGGCCAGCACTTTTTTTACCCCAAGAATGTTCTCCTGCACCTCTTCTTTTGGAAGTATCAGACGAAATCGTTCTATCGTACAATTTCCTATTTTGTGTATCCCAAGAAATTCTGTGTTAGGATCATCATGCATTGATATCATAGGATCCCCCCTTTCTCCAATAGCTTATGTGCAACTTAGGATGTCCTATGCTCTCTTTGCCCATAGTCCGACATCGCTAATATACCTTGCGTGTACGCCGCAACCTTTTCCCTTGCCTGTGGTGGTAAGGCCGCTGTTCGATACATGAGTTTGCTAAATTCAGCGAAAGTTTTTTCTTCATACTTGTTCTTGTCCTGTTCTCTTTCTATTGTTTTCATCATTGTCACCTGCCTTTTATTTTTGTTTCTGTGAATATATTACTTCACAAAAACATTTTAGTCAATACTTTTTTTGTTTTTGTGAAGTTTTTTGTTGATTTTCCTATTCAAAAATGCTACCATCTAATAGAAAAGAGGTGATAAACAATCATGGGTGAACGAATTAAAGCCATCAGAAAAGCTTTGGGTCTTACGCAACAAAAATTCGGCGAACGTATTGGTGTTAAAGGAAACACTATTGCACAATATGAATTGGGACGCAACGAACCAGTTGATAGCGTTTTATCGTTATTATGCAGAGAATTTAACGTTAGCGAAGAATGGCTACGCACCGGTCAAGGTGAGATGTTCAAGCAGCTTTCGCAAGCTGAGCTTGCCGCCAGAACCGTCGGCGAAGCATTGTCTTCTGACAACAAATTTATTCAAAGCGTATTTATTGCACTGGGAAAATTGACACCTGCCGAATGGCAGCTTGTGGAAAAATTTGTAACAAGCGTGGAAGAAGAATTGAAAAAAGATTCCCATAACTAAAAATAGCCGCATTGCTGCGGCTATTTTTTTGCGGCTTCTGTGTGCGATCAGCACCCCAATACTCCAATGATAAACTGATAGATCATCTTTAACTTAGTCTCATCGTCGCATCGTCCAATCTTTTCAATGATTTTTTCTCTAATCGTCTCCATACTACCTTCCTCCCCATATGAATATGATAACTTCGTTTGAATCTGTTTAATATGCTTGAGATCCAGATCATTAATGATGTATTGACTTTATCATATTTTGTCAGTTATTGGTAGATATTCACATACGATTTCCGTGATTGCGGAAATTTATTTATATGGAGAATCATACAGATCTGACATCTTACATTGCATCCCCTTTGCTATCCTCTCTAACTGTAGCAGTGTCGGCGAATGCTTTTCATTCTCAATGTCATTCAAAGCCGTTTTACTTACCCCTGTGAGCGCAGATAATTGCATTAACGTCAAATGTTTCTGCCTGCGCAGTTCCCATAATAATATTTTCATAAATAGTATTATAGGCGAATTTCATTAACTTTATCCCTATTTTCTTAGTAATTTATCATTTACAATTCTGACGGCTATTGCTATACTTACATTGTCGAATGAGGAGTCATGAAAATTTATCTAGAATGTAACAAATGTTATTTACTTATCTATTAACTATAGTGACATATAATTTTGAATCGACTCTGACAGTTCACAGACGATCAAGAGATGAAGTTCTCTCGAATAACGCAACGATAACATCTAGCTTTTGAAAGGAGCACACTATGGAAAAAAAATGGTATCTACACACATGGATCATATGCGCAATGTTTGCATTTTGGTTCTTTATCATCCCTGCACTGATTGGAGCATTACTGCTGTTTCTTAAATACAAAGAAGATCAACGTAATGCTGAAACCGTTGAGCAATTGCAATTTGATTTAACATCCGCACAAAGTCTTCTGACTCCAGAGATGCAAGATGCACATGAACTAGATAAGCGCATTAATAGATTAAAACAACAAGAAAGCACCCTGCAGACCAATATTGATGATCTTAATGCACAAATCACACAACTTACCGACAAAAAGGCCAAAAAGATTGCAGCCTTGGATAAGGAAATTTCCAAAAGGAACGAAAAAATTATCGTGCTTGATGAAGAAATTCTTGTACAGGAATTTGGACTTTATAAGCCAACCTATGATTTTTGCAACTCTGAGGAGTATAACGAACGCCTCAAGCAAGTTCGAGATCAACAGAAGAGCTTGATAAAAACCGGCAATGCTGCTTCCGGCAATATGGCATGGACCGTTAATGGTAATGCTACTAAAGGACGAAAAATGGTAAAAGATATGCAAAAGCTGTTACTCCGTGCTTTTAATAGCGAATGTGACGCTCTCGTCAGTAAAGTAAAATATAATAATTTTGATACTTATTTGTCTCGTATGCAAAAATCCCGCGAAGCAATATCCAAATTAGGGCAAATAATGAGCATCTCCATATCACGTGCTTACTATGATGCAAAAGTTGACGAGTTACATCTTGCTTTAGAATATCAGATCAAAAAGCAAGAAGAAAAAGAAGCTGCCAAAGAGGCACGTGCAGAGATGCGTGAAGCTGCAAGAGTGCAAAAGGAATTAGAAGAAAAACGAAAACAGATAATAAAGGAACAATCACACTACAAAAATGCACTGGCATCACTGCTCAAACAAATTGAATCGACAGACTCTCCTTCACAGGATATGTTGACAAAAAAGGAGACTATAGAAAACCATCTCAATAATATCAACACTTCCCTGCAGGATCTGGATTATCGTCAGATTAATCAGCGTGCAGGTTATGTATATGTCATTTCCAATATTGGTGCATTTGGCCCTGATATATATAAAATCGGTATGACACGGCGATTAGATCCACAAGAACGAGTTGATGAACTTGGTGATGCATCTGTCCCATTTAATTTTGATGTGCACGCAATGATTTTCTCTAAGGATGCTCCTGCACTAGAAGCCGCATTACACCGTGCATTTGATGATCGTAAATTGAATATGATTAACAAACGTCGTGAATTTTTCCATGTTACATTGGATGAAATCAAGGAAGTAGTTCGCCAAAACTATGATAAAACAGTTGAGTTTGTGGATATTCCTGACGCTTCGCAATATCGTGAAAGCCTAAAAATTAAGGAAGCTATGTAAACACCATACGAGGGAGGGTTAGCATGAAAGCTATCTACGTAAGACAGTCACTTGATAAAAAGGATTCGTTATCCATCGATGCGCAGATTGAGGATTGCATTAATTTGTGCAAAAGAAGTGGTTGGAACGATTATAAAGTGTATAAGGATAAGGGATGGTCGGCCAAAAATCTTGACCGTCCTGCCTTTAGACAACTCAACCAAGACGTGCAGAACGGTTTAATTGATGGTGTAATCTGCTATAAGATCGATCGTATAAGTCGTAGCATCCGTGACTTTGTTAATCTTATTGTGGACTACCAAGATCTTGGCGTACATTTTATATCTTTTGCCGACAATATCAATACTGCTGCCCCCGGCGGAATGATGATGGCCACTTTGTTTGTCTCCCTCGCACAGATGGAGCGAGAAGCAATCATTACTCGTGTCACAGATAACTACTATTATCGCTGCGAACTCGGATTTTGGGGCGGTGGTCCTGCACCATATGGCTTTCGCCTCGCCAAAACTACTGAAAACGGGCAGAAACACACTATTCTAGAGCCTGTACCAGAAGAGGCAGAGGTGATCCGCACTTTTTTTGCATGGTACCTCGAGCCTGGTGCTACGGTCCGAAGCATCATGAATCGTGCTCATTTAGCCGGAATGCAAACTCGATCCGGGTCAGATTGGACTTCAAGGGTGCTGTCCGACATGCTTTCAAAACCGCTTTATGCACCAAACAGCATGGATATATACAATTTTTACGCTTCGCAAGGCGTGCGCGTGAAGATATCTCCCGAACAGTGCGATGGTAAGCAATCATTAAATATCTTCGGAATGCGCGACCGCAATAGTGCGCATCCTAAACGATCCCGCCCTGTTTCGGAAATGACTCTTGCCATAGCAAAACATAAGCCGATAGTGGATAGCGCTACTTATCTTAAAGTGCAATATAAGAAGAAATCTCGTCTTGCCGTAACCCCTAGAGCCGGAACGTCACGTACTGCAGTTTTGTCCGGACTTGTCAAATGTGGGTATTGTGGTAGAGCGATGTCTCCATCCGGAGCCAAAAACGGCAGATATTTTACATGCTCCGGTCGCCGCAATTATGCCAAAGGCGTATGTCAAGGCAAAAGTGTTAAGATGGATTTTTTGGATGATTATGTGCTGAATGATCTTGCTGACTTTATATCACAGCCCGAAATTAAATCAATGTTTAAGGATGGTAAGGCGCAACGCATCCCCTCCTCTGAACAAGCCAAAATTAACGAATATAAGCAACGCATAGCCACCATCGATATTGACATCCAGAAACTTCTGGATGCCTGTCTTACCTCTGGTGATGTTGCTGTTAAATATCTGAACGAACGAATTGATCTATTAGACACAGAGAAGCAAAATCTGCAAGCAGAAATTCTTGCTATCCAAAATAAAAGCAACCGAAAGCTAGAACTGGAAGGATTAGATATTAACTCTGCTCCCACTGCTCTTGCCGGCGGTGAATTTGATACCAAAAAATATCTATGCAACTTTTTTATTGAACAGATTATTTTTTATGATCGAGACAATGTGCAGATCCGATATAAAATGTGATATCGGCAATGTGCAGATCCGATATAAAGCCCCAGTTTTAGGTTATTGCAAAGGCGTTTGATTCTGCGTCATGTGTAGACAGTTTGGATTGGAAGGATTACGGCGTAGATTCTATTCTTCATACCGTTTTAGATCATAAGCATCTCGGAAACGGTTCCATCATTCTCTGTCATAACGGTGCTAAATATACTGCCGAGGCTTTGGAACAGTTGATCGATGGCCTACAGTCCAAAGGCTTTACTTTGGTTAAAATGTCGGATCTGATCTACAAAGATCACTATGATATCAATCCCGAGGGCCGCCAGCAACACATCAAATAGCAAAAAAAGTGTGGTAATTATATGGGTGGATTGCTATGTATGGCAGTCCACCTTTTTAATAATCTTCGGGAAACTAATCTGAATTTCAAGTAATGTAACAATTATTTATAGAAATTGTAACACAAATGCACTTGTTTACATTTCAAAAAAATGATATAAGTTATCTGTAACTTTAGTATAACAGAAGTTCAACACAAACACATTGTAACATGAGGGGCATTGCTTTATGAGCGCACGCGGTCGATCAACGGATCACATGTATACTTACTGCGTGGCGCTCAGATTGGAGGCATCTCATATTGGAGATTGGAGGACACTTATGAAAAAACTAATCGCAATCACGTTAACAGCAGCACTTGCTCTAACCGGATCCTTTACTGCATCTTTGACAAAGACAGCAGACGCTGCTGCATATACGACGAAAACAAATACACAATACACCGACACATATACAGACACCGCTGTAACAAAGTCTTTTGCGAAAAGCAAAACCAAAAAAGTTTCCAAAAAGACAAAGGCCAAACATATTATCGTTGCGAAATTAAATGGCACGACCTTAAAGTATCACAAGTCCACTATGAATACGAATCTTAAGGGCAACAGTGACTGGGAATGGGAAAATATAGTCGGTTATGGCAAAAAAAAGTCGATCAAAGTTGCCAAAAATTGCAAATACTATATACTTGGAAACGATATACACACCGTCAAAAAGACCACAAAAAAGAAATTCCAGAAACGCCTATACAGTTATAAGCGTTATAAAGAAAATGGTGTTATTTGGTATTGGGGAACCGCTGCTAAGATCACGATCAAAAACGGTAAAGTTATAAAAATGGTACAAGAATACCAGGCATAGTAGAACAATTTTCTAATAATATGCCACAAGAAAGAGCACTCTCTAAATATGATGGCGATGTTACGCTAACAATAGAAATTTTCCATTAAATAGAAATACGGGAGTGTCCAAAAGTTTGTGTAAACCTTCAAACTGATGTAAGATAACATTACTCAGTTTGAAGGTTTTTATTCAATCACGCCAGTCTGCATCTGATTCCCATTTACATTCCGTAATCTGCATATTT
>ERZ824480.610-NODE-610-length-42889-cov-4.117990_pt1 | contig 42889 bp, 31 predicted proteins | sample MGYA00519861_ERZ824480 | MGnify/ENA primary metagenome ERZ824480 (study PRJEB31778, sample SAMEA3449152) | human gut metagenome | biome: human gut; feature: human-associated habitat; material: faeces | place: United Kingdom | collected 2010/2012 ... | reverse complement strand
AGCCGCAGCAGCGGCACCGTGAGCGCAAGTCCGAGAGCGCCGGTGATCACGCCGCCGATCACGCCGGTGATGAGCGTTGTGGACACGGTGCGGTGCAGCTTGTCGGTCTGGTTCGCGCCGTAATACCGTGCGCAGAGCACGCCGCCGCCCGTGGCAAGACCCATGAGCACATTGATGATCAGATTGATCATCGCGCCGTTCGCGCCGACCGCCGCCATGGAGTGCGGCCGTCCGAACCGGCCGACGACGATGAGGTCGGCGGCGTTGAACGCGATCTGCAGCATGGACGAGAGCATCAGCGGCAGGATAAACTGCAGAAGCTCCGGCAGGAGCGGCCCTTTTGTCATATTGATCTCATATCTTTTTTTCATTTACCCACCTCGGCACAAACAACATATAAAATCCGACGTATATAACAGAAGAAAGAACACGAAAAAAATCCGTAAATTTTCTCCGTGTCCGCCTATACTATTCTTAGTTTGTGAAAAATTCAAGTAGCTTTGAAAAAATATCCATTCTGGATAGAAAGCGGCGGTTTTCTCCCGCCGCTTTCTATCCATTTTGCTGTGTGAGCGTCAGTCCGACTTCGCCGGCAGATACGGGATGAGCGCGCTCGCAAAGGCGGGCAGCGCCATCGTCTGCAATACAACGCGCCCCGGACCGGTGACGACGGTGTTGAAAAGGCCCTCGCCGCCGAAGAGGACGTTCTTCGCGCCGCGGACGGTCTGGATATCGATCTGGCACGTGGCGTCCACCATGGCGAGATTGCCGGTGTCCACAATGATCTGCTGTCCCGGCGCGAGCGTATACTCGACCGCCGAGCCGTCGATCTCCAGAAACGCCATGCCGTGGCCGGAGAGCTTCTGCATGATGAAGCCCTCGCCGCCGAAGAAACCGGCGCCGACTTTTTTCTGGAAGTGGATGGAAAGATCCACGCTGGGCGTCGCGGCGAGAAACGCGCTCTTCTGCGCGATAACGGGCATATTCGGCGTGATCTCCACGGCGCGGATCGCGCCAGGGAAGCTTGAGGCAAAGGCGATCATGCCGGGGCCGCCCTCGGCGGTATAGGTGTTCTGGAAAAGGCTCTCGCCGCCGAACATCCGGCCGAGCGCCTTGCCGAGACCGCCGGCTTTCGTTTCCATGCGCATGTTGGCGCTCATCCACACCATGGAGCCGCGCTCGGTGATCATGCTCTCGCCCGCTTCCAGATGGCAGATGACAACGGGCATCGGCTCGCCTTGAATGTTGTACTTCATGTTGTGTCCCCCTTATGGTTTTGTTTTTTTTACAAGAAACCCCTCCGTCAGCCTTGCGGCTGCCAGCCCCCCTGTTAGGGGGGCCAAGATAGTTTGCAAATGACTAACTTGCCTCCCCTAACAGGGGAGGTGGCACGGCATAGCCGTGACGGAGGGGTTTATCCTTTTCATTAGAAATCGGCGTTGCCGACGGTACGCGGATGCAGCTCCACATCGCGGATGTTGGAAATGCCGGTCAGATACATGACCATGCGCTCAAAGCCGAGACCGAAGCCCGCGTGACGGCAGGAGCCGTAGCGGCGCAGATCAAGATACCACCAGTAATCCTCCTCGTTGAGGCCGAGCTCGGCCATGCGCGCGGCGAGCAGGTCAAGCCGCTCCTCGCGCTGCGAGCCGCCGATGATCTCGCCGATGCCCGGCACGAGGCAGTCCGCCGCGGCGACGGTCTTTCCGTCGTCGTTCAGGCGCATGTAGAACGCCTTGATCTCCTTCGGGTAATCGGTGACGAAGAGGGGCTTCTTGAAAATTTCCTCGGTGAGATAGCGCTCGTGCTCGGTCTGGAGATCGACGCCCCAGGAAACGGGGTAGTCAAATTCCTTGCCGGACTTCTGCAGAAGCTCGACGGCCTCGGTATAGGTGACGCGGCCGAAGGCGCTGTCGCGCACGTGCTCGAGCCGCTCGCGCAGACCCTTATCGACGAATTTCGTGAAGAAATCCATCTCCTGCGGGCACTTTTCGAGCACGGTGGAGATGATGTACTTCACCATTTCCTCCATGACGACAAGATCGCCGTCCAGATCGCAGAACGCCATTTCCGGCTCGATCATCCAGAACTCGGCGGCGTGGCGCTGGGTGTTGGAGTTCTCGGCACGGAACGTCGGCCCGAAGGTGTACACGTCGCCGAACGCCATGGCGAAGTTTTCGGCGTTGAGCTGGCCGGAGACCGTGAGGCTCGTGCGCTTGCCGAAGAAGTCCTTGGAGTAATCGACCTTTCCGTCCGGCGTGCGCGGCGGGTTATCGATATCGAGCGTGGTGACCTGGAACATCTCGCCGGCGCCCTCGCAGTCAGAGCCGGTGATGATGGGGGTGTTCACATACACAAAGCCGCGGCTCTGGAAAAACTCATGCACCGCGGCGGCGGCAACGCTGCGCACGCGGAACGCCGCGGAGAACAGATTCGTGCGCGGCCGGAGATGCTGGATCGTGCGCAGATACTCGACGCTGTGGCGCTTTTTCTGCAGCGGGTAGTCCGGCGAGGAAACGCCCTCGACCGTGACGGTCTCCGCCTTGAGCTCGAACGGCTGGGGAGCGTCCGGCGTGAGGACGAGCGTGCCCTCGGCAATGAACGCCGCGCCGACGTTCTGGCGGACGATCTCGTCGTAATTGGCGACCGTCTCACGCTCGAGAACGACCTGCACTCCCTTGAAGGAGCTGCCGTCGTTCAGCTCGAGAAAGCCGAAATTCTTCATATCGCGGATCGTGCGTGCCCAGCCGCAGACGGTGATGTGCGCTCCGTCAAACGCGGCGGCGTTTGTCCACAGCTCTTTGATCTTCGTTCGTTTCATAGTTCATTCCTCCCGGATCATCTGCCCTGTATTATAGGCGGACGGTATAACTTTTGCAAGTGCGGAGTTTATGGCGGAGCAGAGCCCCGCCACTACAGGTATTTTTTAAAGCAATCCGTAGGGGCGGGGCTCTGCTCCGCCCTCATTTTCACGACAGTTTCTGTGTATTCCAGAGCGCGGCGTAGAGCCCGTTTTTCTCCATGAGCTCCTGATGCGTGCCGTACTCGCTCACGCCTTCTTTGTCGATGACGGCGATGTGATCCGCGCCGCGGACCGTGGCAAGCCGGTGCGCCACGACGATCGTCGTGCGCCCGCGGCTGAGCTTTTCAAGCGATGCCTGGATCGCGGCCTCGGTCACGCTGTCGAGTGCGCTCGTCGCCTCGTCAAGAACGAGGATCGGCGGGTTTTTCAGAAACACGCGCGCAATGGCGATGCGCTGCTTCTGCCCGCCGGAGAGCATCGCGCCGCGCTCGCCGACGAACGTATCGTACCCGTTCGGCATTTCCAGGATCTCCTCGTGGATGGACGCGAGGATCGCCGCCTGCGCGACCTCCTCGTCCGTCGCACCGGGGCGGCCGTAGCGGATGTTCTCGCGCACGGTGTCGGCAAAGAGGAACACGTCCTGCTGTATGATGCCGATGTACCGGTGGAGCGAGGCCTGCGTCACCTTCCGCACGTCCTGCCCGTCTACGAAAACCGCACCGCCGGTCACATCGTAAAACCGCGGCAGGAGCTGAGATAGCGTCGTCTTGCCGCTTCCCGACGGGCCCACGAGCGCGAGCGTTTCGCCCGGCGCGATCGTGAGATCTACATGGCGCAGCACCTCTTCGCCGTTCTGATAGTGGAACGACACGTCCCGGTACTCCACGCCGCCTTTTACGTTTTCAAGCTCCTTCGCGTCCGGCGCGTCCTTCACGTCCGGCTCGGCGCGCATGATCTCCAGAAACCGCAGGAAGCCGGAGCTTCCCTTCTGGAACTGCTCAACGAACTGCGTGAGCTTCCGGATCGGCGCCATGAACACCGAAACGTACAGCGAAAACGTGATGAGATCGACCGCGTCCATTTTCCCCTGCATAATAAACACACCGCCGGCGGCGAGCGTTACGAGCTGCATGAGCGCCATGGCAAACTCGGTCGAGGCGTTGAACACGCCGAAAATGCGGTAATAGCTTTTTTTGACCTTTTTGAATTTCTCGTTGGACGTGCGGAACTTGTCCATGGCGTCCTGCTCGTTGGCAAACGCCTTGACGGTGCGGATGCCGGAAACGCCCGCCTCCACCGCGGTGTTGATCTCGGCGGTCTCGCGCTTCACGTCCAGACTGCGCGCCCGGAGCCGCAGCCGCAGCCGCATCACGACCGCGAGCAGCACCGGCAGCAGAAGAAACAATATCAGCGCCAGCTCCCAGCGGATCGTGGCAAGGATGACGATCGCCCCGGCGATCGTGAGCGATGCCTGGATCACGGTCTCCGGGCCGTGGTGGGCAAGCTCGGTGATGTCGAAAAGGTCGGTCGTCATGCGGGACATGAGCTTGCCGGTGCGGTGCTTATCGAAAAAGGCGAACGAGAGCGTCTGCACCTTGGCAAAAATGTCCTCGCGCATGTCCGCCTCGACGCGCACGCCGAGCTCATGGCCGTACACGGTCACGATATACTGCGCGAGAGCGCGCAGCAGATACGCGCCGAGAAGTCCCGCCATCAGCAGGAAAAAGGCTTTGTAGAGGCCGTTCGGCAGCAGGCGGTTGAGCGCGTAGCGCGTGGCATACGGGAACACCAGCTCCGCCGCTACCGCAAAGACCGCCATTACGAGATCAAGCAGCAGCAGCTTCCGGTGCGGGGTATAGTAGGAAAAGAACACCCGCACACTGCCCCGGGTAAAGTCTTTCTTTTTTTTCACGGCCTTCACGCGAGCTTTTCGCGCTCCGCGACGGCGAGCGCGTCGCAGCGGTTGTTCCACTCGTTGTCGGCATGGCCGCGCACCCACACGGCGGTGACGCGGTGCTTCTGCAGAAGCCCGTCCAGCTCCTGCCACATCTCGGCGTTTTTGAGCTCGCCGTCGCGCCGCTTCCAGCCGCGCTTTTTCCAGTCGCGCAGCCACCCGTTATTCAAGGCGTTCACGATATACTGACTGTCGGAATAAAGCTCCACGGCGCACGGCTCTTTGAGCGCCTTGAGCCCTTCGATGACGCCCGTGAGCTCCATGCGGTTGTTCGTCGTGTCCTTTTCGCCGCCGGAGAGCTCCTTGACGCTGTCTCCGTAGCGCAGGATGGACGCCCAGCCGCCGGGGCCGGGATTGCCGGAGCATGCCCCGTCGGTATACAAAATGATATTCTTCATATTTCTCCCTGAATGGTTTGAATGGTTTTCTCTCTTATGGCTTATAGTCCGCGCTCGTAGCGCTCGCGCAGCGTGCGGTACTCCGCCTTGTCGATGATGCCGTTTTTGAGAAAAGTGTCGAGCTGCGCGATGCGCTGCGCCTTGTCGTGGGCAAAGTGATCCTCGCCGGTATTGTCGCATACGACGCACGCCGCGTCCGGCATATCCGGCGGCGGCATGGGCCGCCGCGGAGGAACGCTGCGCTGCGGCGCATCCTGCCGCGGCGAAGCGGGACGGAACGGCGCGTCCTGCGTCTGCGCCATCCGCTCGCCGTTCTTTCCGATCGATTTTCCGGTCGTTTTACCGCCCCGGCGCGCGGTATTTTTGACCGAAGCTTTTATCAGCGCCGCAACGATCAGCACGGCGATGATAAAAAGAGAACGAGCTTCCATTTATTCCTCCGTGATCTCTACCGCGCTCTCGCCCGGTTCGGCGGTCTCTTCCTCGCTTGCTTCGCGCTCGGTGCGCGCCATGGCGACGACGTGCGCGCCCTCCGCCGGGCGCATGAGCCGCACGCCCTGCGTGGCGCGGCCGAGAAGCGAGATGCTGCCGGCCTCCATGCGGATGATCGTGCCGTCGTCCGATACGAGCAGGATATCCTCCTCGCCGGTGACCTTCTTTGCGCCGACGATCTCGCCGGTCTTCTGCGTGATCTGGTAGGTCTTGAGACCCTGACCGCCGCGGTTCTGCACGCTGTATTCGCCGATGCGGGTGCGCTTGCCGTAGCCGTTCTCGGTAACGGTGAGCACCGCCGCGTCCTCGTCCGTGGCGCGCACCGCCGCGACGACCTCGTCGCCGTCCTTGAGGCGGATGGCGCGCACACCGGCGGCCGTGCGGCCCATCGGACGGACATCGTTTTCGTCGAACCGGATGGCCATGCCGCCGCGCGTTACGACGAGAAGCTTCTCGCTGCCGTGCGTCGTGAGCGCCTGTACGAGCTCGTCGCCCTCACGGATGTCGAGCGCGCGGATGCCGTTTTTACGGACATTGCGCAGCTCGAGCTGCGACATGCGCTTCGTGACGCCGTTCTTCGTGAAGAACATGATGAAATCGTCCTCCTGCAGACCCTTGCCGCGGAGCATCGCGGAGATCTTCTCCTCCGGCTCGAGAGGCAGGATGTTGACGATGTTCGTGCCGCGCGCGCTGCGCCCGGCCTCGGGGATCTGGTAGCCCTTGCGGACGTACACCTGCCCGCGGCTCGAGAAGAAGAGGATAAAATCGTGCGTCGAGGCGGTGAATACGCTCTCCACATAGTCCTCCTCGCGCGTGGCCATGCCGCGCACGCCCTTTCCGCCGCGGCTCTGCGCGCGGTACTCGGCGGCGGGGGTACGCTTGATGTAGCCGTTGTGCGAAAGCGTGAAGACGCATTCTTCCTCGGCGATGAGATCTTCCATGTCGATCTCGTCTTCCACATCCTGAATTTCGGTTTTGCGGTCATCGCCATACTTGTCGGCAATGGCGAGAAGCTCGTCCTTCAGAACGCCCTTGAGCTTTTCGGGGTCTTCGAGCAGGGAGACGAGATATTCGATCTTCTTTTCCAGCTCGTCATACTCGTTCTGGAGCTTTTCGCGGTCGAGTCCCTGCAGGGCTTTGAGGCGCATGTCAAGAATGGCCTGCGCCTGCACATCGTCCAGCCCGAAGCGCGCCATAAGGTTTTCCTTGGCGTTATCGTAGCTCGTGCGGATGATATGGATGACCTCGTCGATGTTGTCCTGCGCGATGAGCAGTCCTTCGAGCAGATGGGCGCGCTCGCGCGCCTTGCGGAGATCGTACTTCGTGCGGCGCGTGATGACCTCTTCCTGGAACGTCAGATACTCATCCAGAATGTGGCGCAGGGAGAGGATCTTCGGCTGGCGCTGGTTATCCACGAGCGCCAGATTGATGATGGAAAACGTGCTTTGCAGCTGCGTCTGGGCAAAGAGCTTGTTGAGCGCCACCTGGGGGTTAGCGTCACGCTTGAGCTCGATGACGATGCGCATACCGTTGCGGTCGGACTCGTCGCGCAGATCGGAGATATCGTCGAGCCGCTTATCCTTGACCTGCTCGGCGATGTTCTTGATGAGCATCTTCTTGTTGACCTGGTACGGCAGCTCGTTGACGATGATGCGCACGCGGTTCTGTCCGTGCTCTTCAAACTCGGTGCGCGCGCGGATGGTGACCTTGCCGCGGCCCGTGGCGTAGGCGGCGCGGATACCGGCGCGGCCCATGATGATGCCCTTCGTCGGGAAGTCGGGGCCGTGGACGTGGCGCATGAGATCGTCGAGCGTCGCGTCCGGGTTATCGAGCACCTCGACCGCCGCGCCGATGACCTCGCGCAGGTTGTGCGGCGGGATGTTCGTTGCCATGCCGACGGCGATACCGGAGGAGCCGTTCACGAGAAGCTGCGGAATGCGGCTCGGGAGCACGCGCGGCTCTTTTCTCGTCTCGTCAAAGTTGGGGTCCCAGTCTACGGTGTCCTTGTCGATGTCGCGGAGCATTTCGTCCGCCATGCGGGCGAGACGCGCCTCGGTGTAACGGTAGGCCGCCGGGGGGTTGCCGTCCACGTCGCCGAAGTTGCCGTGGCCGTCGATGAGCGGGTAGCGCAGCGAAAAGTCCTGCGCCATGCGGACGAGCGCGTCGTACACCGAAGCGTCGCCGTGGGGGTGATACCGGCCGAGCACGTCGCCGACGGCGGTGGCGCACTTGCGGTAAGGCTTATCCCGCGTAAGGCCGTCCTCGTACATGGCGTACAGAATGCGGCGGTGGACGGGCTTCAGACCGTCGCGCACATCGGGCAGGGCGCGCCCGACGATGACGGACATGGCGTATTCAATATAGCTCTTTTCCATTTCCGAGACGAGCTCGGAGGAAACGATATGCTGTTCGGGGAAGGCAATATCTTCCGGCTTATAATCGCGTTTGTGTGCCATTATGCCGCCTCCTTAATAATCCAGATTGACGACGTAGCGCGCCTTGGTCTCGATCCACGCGCGGCGCGGCTCGACCTCGTCGCCCATGAGAACGGTAAATATCTCATCGGCGCGCTGCGCGTCCTCGAGCGTGATGCGGCGGAGCGTCCGGCGCTCGGGGTCCATCGTCGTTTCCCAGAGCTCGTGCGGGTCCATCTCGCCGAGACCTTTGAAGCGGGAGATGTCCACCTTCGCGTCCGGGTTGTCGCCGCGCAGCTCGCGGGAGATCGCGTCGCGCTCTTCGTCGGAGTACGCCACGCGCTGCTGCTTGCCGCGGCTCAGCTTGAAGAGCGGCGGCACGGCGGAATAGACATAGCCGTTTTCGATGAGCGGCCGCATATACCGGAAGAAGAACGTGAGCAAAAGCGTCCGGATGTGCGAGCCGTCCACATCGGCATCGGCCATGATGACGATCTTATGATAGCGGAGCTTATCGATGTTGAACTCATTGCCGATGCCCGCGCCGAGCGCAACGATCAGCGGATAGAGCTTGTCGTTGCCGTAGATCTTATCGACGCGCGCCTTCTCAACGTTTAGCATCTTGCCCCACATGGCGAGAATGGCCTGGAAGCGGGAGTCGCGCCCCTGAATGGCGCTGCCCGCGGCGCTGTCGCCCTCGACGATGTAAATTTCGCAGAGGGACGGGTCGCGCTCGTTGCAGTCCTGCAGCTTATCCGGCATCTGGCCGGACTCCAGCCCGGTCTTGCGGCGGACGCTGTCGCGCGCCTTGCGCGCGGCCTCGCGCGCGCGGGAGGCGGAAATGCCTTTTTCCAAGATCTGCTTGGCGACGGCGGGGTTTTCCTCAAAGAACTGCTCGAGTTTGTCGCTCACAACGCTGTCCACCATCGTGCGGATGTCGCTGTTGCCGAGCTTGGATTTTGTCTGGCCCTCAAACTGCGGGTTTTCGAGCTTGACGGAAATGACGGCGGTGAGACCCTCGCGGCAGTCCTCGCCGGAGAGCGTCTCCTCGTCCTTCAAAATCTTTCTCGATTTGCCGTAGGCGTTGATCACGCGGGTGAGCGCCGTGCGGAAGCCGGTCTCGTGCATGCCGCCCTCGGGCGTGAGAATGTTGTTGGCGAAGGACTCGATGCGCTCGTCGTAGCCGTCGTTCCACTGCATGGCGATCTCGCACATGGAGGTGTCCCGCTCGCCGGACATATAGATGACGCTCTCATGCACCGGTGTTTTGTGGCGGTTGAGCTCGGTGACAAACTCGCGGATGCCGCCCTCGTAGCACAGCTCCTGCCGCTGCTCCTGCTCGGGGCGCTTGTCCTCCATGATGATGGTGAGGCCGGCGTTCAGGAATGCCTGCTCACGCATACGCTTGAAGAGCACGCCATAGTTATAGACCGTGTCGTCAAACATCTCGGGATCGGGATGGAAGCGCACCTGCGTGCCGTGCTTATCGGTCTTGCCGACGATCTTCATCTCCTGCGTGATATGGCCGCGGGAGAATTTCATCTCATAGATATTGCCGTTTTTGAATACGCGCACTTCAAGCCAGTCCGAGAGCGCGTTCACTACGCTCGCGCCGACGCCGTGCAGACCGCCGGAGACCTTATAGCCCCCGCCGCCGAACTTGCCGCCCGCGTGCAGCACCGTATAGACGACCTCGAGTGCGGGCTTGCCCGTCTGCTCCTGAATGTCCACGGGGATGCCGCGGCCGTTATCAGTCACGCAGATGCTCTCGCCGTCTTCGATAGCTACCTCGATATGTGTGCAGAAGCCTGCGAGCGCTTCGTCGATGGCGTTATCCACGATCTCGTATACAAGGTGATGCAGACCGCTCGTGCTCGTCGAGCCGATGTACATGCCCGGGCGCTTACGCACCGCTTCCAGACCTTCAAGGACCTGGATCTGACTGGCGTCATAGGAATTGGGATTGACTGGTGTATTTTCCGACATGGGTGTTCCTCCATGAGTTTAATCAAAGGATATATTCTCCGCGCGCTTCAGAAGCGTCGCGGTGTTGAGCTGCGATAGATAGATCCGGGTCTTTCCGTCCTCCCGGCAGACGACGAACGATTTGGGGAGATCGTCCGCCACGTTCACGACCTTGCCCGCTTTCTCCGCGGCGCGGAGAGCTTCCCGCGTGATATGCGAGGAGCTGGCGTTATCGAGATCGCACACGGCGACGATGCTGTCGGTCCGCACGACCGTTTCCGCGCCTAAATGGAGGTACATACTTCGTTTACCCGTCCTTTGTCCATATAAAGTACGCGACCGCCCGTCATGCGCTCTACGCTCGCCGCCTCGCAGCAGCTCACGAGCGTCTGTCCGCCGCCGATGCGGTTCAAAACAAACTCCTGCCGGGCGCTGTCGAGCTCGGACAAAACGTCGTCGAGCAGCAGCACCGGCGTCTCGCCGGTCTCGGCGAGGAATATCTCCCGCTCGGCGAGCTTCAAGGAGAGCGCCGCCGTGCGTGTCTGACCCTGGGAGGCATAGCTCCGCGCATCCGCGCCGTTGATGGTGATCAGAAGATCGTCCTTATGCGCGCCGACGAGACAGAGACCGCTCTCGATCTCCGCGCCGCGCAGCTGGCGCTGCCGTTCGGAGACCGCCTCGTATATCTCCCGCTCCGCCGCCGCGGGGTCTTCCACGGCAGAAACGGTGGTGTAGGTGAGCGTGAGATCCTCCGTGCCGCGGGAAAATTCGCTCTGCACGCTTCGCGCGGTCTCGGCGAGCCTTCTTGCAAACGACGCGCGGTAACGGATGATCTTCGCCGAGCACATACACATTCCGTCCGAGAATACGTCCAGCGTATCGAGAAGCGAGGGCTTTTCCCGCCAGTCGCGCAGAATGCGCGTTTTATTTTCCTGCAGGCGCCGGTATTCGGCGATGAGCGCGCCGTAGCCGGGGCGGAGCTGCGTGATGGCGGCATCGAGCATCCGCCGCCGGAGCGACGCCGCGCCGCGGATCATGGCGAGATCGTCCGGGGAGAAGAGGATCGCTTTCATGCACTGCTCCGTCTCCCCCGCCGAGAGCTTCACGCCGTTGCGCTTCATTGTGCGCGTCCGGCCGCGGCGGAGCAATATCTCCATGCGCTGCTCTCTCTCGGACGCGAAATACTCTCCGCGCACCGCCGCCTCGTCCTTTTCAAAGGCGATGAGCTCCTTATCGTAATACGTGCGGAAGCTCTTCGCGCCGGTGAGCATATATACCGCTTCGAGAAGCGTCGTTTTTCCCTGCGCGTTCGCGCCCGCGATGACGTTCACGCCCGGCGAAAATTCGCACCGGCCGCCCTGCAGCAGACGAAAATTTTCCGTCTGCACCGCATCGACGCGCATCAGCCTTCCGCGCGCAGACGCACGGGCAGGATCATGTAAAGGAAGCTGTCGCCGCCGTCTTCCGGCGTGATGATGCAGGGGGCGCTGCCGTTCACAATGTTGATGCGCAGCGTGTCGGCGGGCGCGGCCTTGAAAGCGTCCATGAGATAGCTGTTGTTGAAGCCGACGATCATGCCGCCGCCGTCGCCCTCGAGCGGGCAGCAGTCCTCCGCGCGGCCGAGCGGCGTGGCGCAGGTGATGGTGAGCATGTTTTCCCCGAACACGCACCGGAGCGGGTTTTTCGTGCGGTCGTCGATGATGAGGCTCACGCGGTCCGTGCAGCGGATGAGATCAGCGCGCTGCGCCTTGAGCTGGATGGGAAAATCGCCGGGAACGGTCTTGCGGAAGTTCAGAAATTCGCCTTCCAGACGGCGGGAGATGAGCACCGTATCTCCCACGGAGAACGAAACGTGCTTGCTGCCGACGGCGATCTTCACCGGCTCCTCGGGACTCATGCAGATCTTCTCGAGATCGGAGAGAGCAGCGCCCGGCACGATGAATTTGAGACTTTCCACATCGCACGTCTCCACCGGCTCGCGGCGGAGCGCCATGCGGTAGCCGTCTACGGCTACCATGGTCATAATGTTGTCATCGACCTCGATGAGCGCGCCGGTGTACACCGGGCGGGACTCGTTTGTGGAGATGGCGAAGCTCGTCTCGGCGATCATGCGCGCCATCGTATCCTGCGGCAGGGAGAGATTGCTGCAGTAGTCGAGCGACGGAAGGTCGGGGAAATCGTCCGACGCCGTGCCGGAAATATTGTAATCGGCGTTGCCGCAGGCGATATTCACGGCGTTATTCTCGTCCGAGCAGACCGAAACGATGCCGTCCGGCAGCTTGCGCACGATGTCGCCGAAGAGCTTGGCGTTGATCACCACGCTGCCAGGCGCGGACACGTCCGCCTCAAACGTCGTATAAATGCCCTTTTTGAGATCATAGCCCGTGACGCGGACGTTGTGTCCGGCCTCGATGAGCAGGCCCTCCATTGCCGGGATCGGGCTTTTGGAAGCGGCGGCGCGGCCCGCGGTGGCGACGGCGAGACTGAGCAGATATTTTTCACAGGTGAATTTCATGGCGATTCCTCCGTTTCTTCCAGAAAGAAAGATAGAATATTTTTTAGAAGCGAGTATCAGTAGAGCAAAAACTTGTGGAAAACTCCGTGAAAGCCTTGAAAATCAAGGATTTTGGATGTGGAAAACTTCAGGGGTAATTTTCCACAGTTTCCACATTGGGACGGAACAAAAAAGTTTTGAACATTTATAAACAGTTTTTCCACATACATTTTGTGGAAAACTTTATTTTTGCCGTTATGCCTTGGAATTGATGTTGTAGGTAACGTCGCGGATGACCATGGCAAACTCCTGGCTGGCCTGCATCATGTCTTCGATCTTGCGGATCGAGGCGAGCACCGTGGCGTGGTTTCGGCCCTCAAACTGCGCGCCGATATCGGTGAGCGCCATGTTCGTGAGATTCCGGCAGAGATACATGGCGACCTGCCGCGCCGTGGCGGTGTTCTTCTGGCGGGACTGCCCGCGCAGCGCCTCCTCCGAAACGGAGAAGTACCGCGCCGTTTCCGCGATGATGACGTTCGGCGTGGGGACGTATGTTCCGACGCGGATCACGTCCTTGATGGCGCGGCGGACGCTTGAAACCGTGATATCGTCCTCCAGAAGATCGCGGTAGGCGGTGAGCTTTTTCACCACGCCCTCAAGCTGGCGGATGTTCGATGTGACCGTCTCGCCGATGAACGTTACAACTTCGTCCGGCAGCACGACGCCAAACTGCGCGGCCTTGTTGCGCGTGATGGCCATGCGCGTTTCGAGATCCGGCGGCTGCACGTCCGCCATAAGGCCCCATTCGAGCCGCGTGCGGATACGGTCTTCCAGCTTGTTCATCTCCATCGGCGGGCGGTCGGACGTGACGACGATCTGCTTTCCCGCTTCATAGAGCGTGTTGAACGTGTGGAAGAACTCCTCTTGCGTCTGCTGCTTGCCGGCGATGAACTGAATATCGTCCATCAGGAGAAGATCGGCGCTGCGGTATTTGGCGCGCAGATCCTCGCCGCCGCCGACCTGGATGGCGTGGACGAGATCGTTCGTGAAATCGTCGCCCTTGACGTATACGATCTTCGCCTTCGGATTTTTCGCGTGGATCGCGCTGCCGATGGCGAGAAGAAGGTGCGTTTTGCCGAGCCCGGAGTTGCCGTAAATGAAAAGCGGGTTATAGAGCTTGCCGGGGTTTTCCGCCACGGCGATGGCCGCGGCGTGGGCGTATTTGTTCGACGGTCCCACGACGAAGTTATCGAACGTGAAGCCCGCGACCTCCGGGAGCGTATCGTCCGTTTTCGTTTCGGAGATGTAGCTGTCCAGCTCGTCCCCGGCGAGGATCGTCAGCTTGAACTCGGCGGAGAAAAGGTCGCTGAGTGCGTCGATGATCGTCTGGGCAAAGCGGGACTGGATAATGTCGCGCTTGAACTCCGTGGGTGTGTGGATGACGAGCCGGTTATTCACGATCTCGACCGGCGTGCAGTCGTCAAACCAGGTGTTCAGCGCCGTGGCGGTCAGATTCTGCCCGAGAACGGCAAGAACGCTGTTCCATATGTCGTTGAGGGAATTCATTCTTTCTCTCTCTCCTTATGATCCGTAAAGTGCCCGGAGACACTATTATCAGCATTATAAAATTATATCACTTATCCACAATTGTGTAAAGATATATTATTATATAATGTATTATATAATATATTTTAATTATATACCATATATCGTATTTTAATTGTATTTAAAATGCATCTATTGACTATCCATGCTATTTATTATAGGATAAAAAAGGTTATCTGCACAAACAATGGTGCCCAAAAAGCAACTCTGGCAATGAGGATTTGTGTGTTTTGCTGCTTCTCTAAAATGCTCTTTCTCGTGCAGAAGCCGCTTGCCTTGGCCAACGAAACTGTGCCCGGCGAAGGACAATTCCAAGATAAGACTTGGAAGGAAGTCATCGAAGAAATTCTGACGAAAAACGATATTTCCGCAGACAAAATCGCGCTTGGCAATAAAAATATAGTGACGGAGGAAGATCCTTTTTTTAACGGCGACACCCAGAAAGGCCGGTATGCCTGCAGAAAAAGAAAGCCACATAAGAAAGGAAGAAGAAGAATGATATCGATTATTGTTCCTTGCTACAACGAAGAGGAGGCTCTCCCGATATTCTCTCAAGAATGCAGCGCCGTTCTGTCTTCCATGAATGAAGCATACGAATTGCTCTTTGTGAACGACGGATCAAAGGATGGGACGCTTTCTATTCTCAAAGAGCTATCTGAAACGGATGCGTGCGTGAGATATCTTTCCTTTTCCCGCAACTTCGGTAAGGAAAGCGCTATGTTTGCCGGTTTCTGCAACGCCAAGGGAGATTATGTGGCGGTGATGGATGCGGATATGCAGGATCCACCGTCCCTTCTTCCCCAAATGCTGGAGATCCTCCGTACTGGTGAATATGACAGCGTGGCTACACGCCGTGTTGACCGTGCGGGCGAACCGCCGCTCCGAAGCTGGTTCGCCCGGCAGTTTTATAAGCTTATCAACCGGATCTCCGACGCCGATATTGTAGACGGCGCACGCGATTTTCGTTTGATGCGCCGGGAAATGGTCGAAGCCATTTTATCCATGAGCGAATATAACCGCTTTTCCAAGGGTATTTTCGGCTGGGTAGGCTTTCGTACATACTGGTTGCAGTATGAAAACGTGGAGCGCGTCGCTGGGCAGACAAAATGGAGTTTCTGGAAACTTTTTAAGTACGCGGTGGACGGCATTATCAACTTTTCGCAAACACCGCTGAGCGCTATGTTCTGGTTCGGTATGGGTATGGTGGCGGTCTCAATCCTTGTGCTGATCTTTCTGGTCGTTCGGCGTGCCGTCTTCGGCGATCCGGTAGCGGGCTGGGCGTCCACGATCTGCGTCATTATTTTCATCGGCGGAATGCAGACGTTCTTTCTCGGCGTTATGGGGCAGTACATTGCCAAAACCTATATGGAGACAAAGCATCGTCCGCATTACATTGTATCCGAAACAAACGTGGAAGAGCCGCAGAAGATCCGCTAAATGGAGGGGGACACCGTGAAAGAAAAAAAGAGGCTGTATTGGCTCCTTCCTGTGGTGATACTGCTGCTTGCAGCAGTCGGTTGGTTTTTCTGGAAGTATACCTTTGTTGACGGAACCGTCACAGCGCGCAGCGCCGATACCATCGACCTGCGCGGACGGGAGATAAGCGAGGAAAAGCTGCGGACGATAGAAAGCAGGTTTCCGGACGCGCACATTCTCTGGGACGTCACCGTCGGCGGAAAGAGCTTCGACGGAGAGAGCGAAAGCATCGTAACGGCGGATTTCACCACGGAGGACATTCCGTCTTTTGCACGGCTGAAAAATCTCAAAGAAGCTGATGTGAGCGCCTGCAGCGATTTTTCCGCCATTCTCGCGCTGCAAAATGCCTTGCCCGAAGTGCGGGTACACTGGACAGTCCCTCTCGGCGAGAAAAGCTTCGACGGGGAGAGCGAGAGCATTGCGGTTCAAGACGCTTCGGCGGATATGCTCCGCACCGCGATTACCCGTTTGCCGAAGCTCCGAACGCTCGTTCTCACGGACAGCACGCTTTCGCCTGCCGATCAGCTCGCCCTTACAGAAGAATTTCCGTCCATGCTCTTTTCCTGGGACGTGACGCTCGCAGGCCGCACTATACCCAGCGATGTCACGGCGCTCGATTTTACCGGCATGCCGCTCACAGAAGAGGATCTCTCCGAGCTTTCTGCGGCGCTACCGCTTTTTTCAAACGCGGAGAGCGTCAATCTCACGGACTGCGGTCTTTCCGAACACATGCTGCGTGATTTTTCTGCGGCGCACCCAAATCTTCTTACCGAATGGGAAACGCAGCTCTTCGGCGTGAGATTTTCGACCGCCGCCGAGGAGATCGATTTTTCGGATGTCCCTCTCACCGTGGAGGACGCGGCGCAGATCGAGGACATGCTTCCCTATCTGCCAAAACTTAAAAAGGTCGTGATGCTGCGCTGCGGCATATCGGACGAGGATATGGATGCGATCGATCTCCGGCACGAGGACGTGCAGTTTGTGTGGATGGTGCAGGTCCGCCGTTGGGGCCTTCGCACGGACCGGACGTATTTCACAGTATACAACAACGATTATGAATTCCCGGAGGACAACCATTCCTTTGCCGCTCTCCGATACTGCCGCGATATGATCGCCATCGATCTCGGCCATCAGAAGTTTTACGACGATCCCGACATGTTTGAAAACTTCCCGGATCTCCGGTATCTTGTCGTGAGCAACAGCCAGTATGAATCGCTGCCCGCGCTGAAATATCTCAAGAACCTTGTGATGCTCGAAATGTTCTGGACGAACACCTCGGACATAACGCCGCTCCGGGAGCTGACGAATCTGCGCCATCTGAACATCACCTACAAGCGCGTGCGCGACGCGGAGGCCGATCTGGACACGCTCATGCACATGACGTGGCTTGAAAGGCTCTGGATCAGCTACAACATGTACCGCGACGATCAGATCGAGGCGCTCAAGGCGGCGCTGCCGGATACGCAGGTGCAGGTCATCTATACGACCGACTGCGTTTCGCAGGGCTGGCGCAACGGCTCGGAGGAGTATTTCAATATGCGCGACGCGCTGCATATGTACTATCTTGACGACGACAGCAACCATGTCTATATCAATCCATATACCAACCAGCCGAGCCAGTACGACGATACCGACCCGTTCCGGTAAATACAAGGAGTAATTATGAAAAAGCTTGGAAAATATCTGGACGAAAGATCGCTGCCGCGTCTTGGCGTGCTGCTGTGCTTCAGCGCGGTGTTCATGCTGTTCGCCTCACCCTACACGACGCCGCTCAACGCTTACTACGGCTACGATTCCGCGGTGTTCATGTCGTTCGGCAAGGGCATCACGCACGGGCTGCGGCTCTATCTTGATCTTTACGACAACAAGGGGCCGATGATCTTTTATTTCAACGCCCTTGGCTATCTGCTCGGCGGGCGCACGGGTCTTTGGATATTGCAGGTCGTATTCATGACGTTCGCCTTTGAGCTTTCCTACCGGACGGCGCGCCTATTCACCGGAAGGAGGACGGCGTGGCTTTCGGTGCTTGTGCTGCTGTTCCTCTACTGCGGCACGGTCGGCGAGGGAAACATGACCGAGGAATGGTCGCTCGTGTTTTCGCTGCTGCCGCTGTGGCTCTCGCTCCGGTTTATCAAGACCGGCGCTCCGGCGTACCGGCATCCGAAATGGTACAGCGTGATCTACGGCGTCTGCTTCGGCGTGAATTTCATGATGCGCGCGACGAATGCCGCCATCGTCTGCGGCGTGCTGCTCGCATTCGCTGTGCTGCTCTGCCGGGAGAAAAAATTCGGCGCGCTGCTGCTGCACATCGTGCTCGTGCTCTGCGGCGCGGCGCTTGTCATCGGGCCGTTCGCTCTGTATTTTGCGCGGATCGGCGCGTTCGACCGGTTTATGTATGCGAGCTTCCTTCATAACTTCCACTACGCCGCCGGCGGCGCCGCCGCCAAGACGGCGAAGGACTGGCTGATGTATTTTGCCCGCGTGTCCATGGTGCCGGTCGTGATATACTTCGCCGTGCGCCAGATGAAAAAAGGCGCCCTGCCGCTCGGCAGCGCGCTCGTACTCATTTTCTCCTGCGTGTTCGGCGCGGCGGTCGCCGTGCTCGGATACAGCTACAAGCATTATTTTCTTATCCTCACCCCGGCGCTCGTGCCGGGCTTCGCCATATGCGCCGAGGGCGTCCGCTCCATGGCGGCCGGAAAGAAAGCGGCGGAGCGCTTGTGCGCGGCGGTGCTTGTGTTCTGTCTGCTGCCCTATGCGCCGCAGGCGGCCGTCCACGCCGGTAAAAGCATCCTCTTTAACTTCTGCGGGTATCTGGACAGCGAGAAGGAGGCCATGAGCGAGATACGCGCGTGCATCGACGCCGATCCCGGCGAGGTGCTCGCATACGATATGCGTGCAAACGTATATCTCTATCTGGATGTGGATCCTTGCTTCTGCCACGCCATGACGCAGGATTGGATGAGTCAGGATTCACCGTTTATTGCCAAGGAGCTGGACGAATATCTGCGCAAAACGCCGCCGAAGTGGATCGTGTCCGACGCCTCCGAAAACATGCGCGAACGGTTGGAAAACACTTACGGCTACACGCTGTTCCGCGTGTGGGACAAGGGTGGCTGCCCTGCGCTATATCTCCATGAATGAGTCCGGCAGCGCTTTACACACATTTTACAACGCCGCGGTAACGGATTTTACACCCTTAACGTAGAATACTCCCCGACAAGAACGTCGGGGAGTTTTTCTCATTTATGAAGAAAAAGGTTTTGGAAAATATCGTAAAATGGATCTTCCTTCTCTGCGGCATCGCGGCGGTGGGATTCGTGCTGTGCATCTGCCTGTATCTTGTGATCTCCGGCGTACCGGCGATCCGGGAGATCGGGCTTTGGAATTTTCTTTTCGGCGAGACGTGGAACGCGCCGACGAATGAATTCGGTATATTGCCGTTCATCCTCACGAGCATTTACGGCACGGCGGGCGCGCTGCTCCTCGGCGTGCCGCTCGGCCTTTTCACGGCGGTATTTCTCGCCAAGGCTGCCCCGCCGCGCATTGCCGCCGCGGCGCGAAGCTGCGTGGCGCTGCTCGCGGGTATCCCCTCGGTCGTGTACGGTCTCGTGGGCATGACGGTGCTCGTGCCGTTTGTGCAGAAAACGTTCTCCCTCTCCTCCGGCGCGTGCCTGCTCACGGCCATTCTCGTGCTGACGGTGATGATCCTGCCGTACATCGTGTCCGTTTCGGAAACGGCGCTGCGCGCCGTGCCGCGCGAATACGAGGAAGCCTCTCTCGCGCTCGGCGCAACGAAGGCGGAAACCTGGTTTCTCGTTTCGCTCAGGGCGGCGAAAAGCGGCGTGATAGCCTCCGTTATCCAGGGCACGGGCCGCGCCGTCGGCGAAGCGATGGCGATACTGATGGTGGCGGGCAATGTGGCGAATATGCCGTCGCTCTTTGCCTCCGTCCGGTTTCTCACGACCGCCATCGTCTCCGAAATGTCCTACGCCGCCTACGGCTCCCTGCAGCGCGACGCGCTCTTCTCCGTGGGTCTGGTGCTGTTTCTCTTCATTCTTCTCATCAACGCCGCGCTGCGGCTTCTCAGCGAAAGGAGCGCCAAGGCATGAGAAAGCTCCGGGAAATTTTTCTGAAAGCGGCCCTTATCGCCGCGGCGGTGATAACAGGCGGTATTCTTCTCTTCCTGACCGGGATCATTTTAAAGCGCGGTCTGCCGCAGCTGAGCTGGTCGTTCCTCACGACGGCGACGAGCTATCTCGCCGGAACGACCGGCATCCTCCCCAACATCTGCAACACGCTCTATCTCATTCTCATCGCCATGGGCGCGGCGCTTCCGCTCGGCGTCGGCGCGGCGGTGTACATCACCGAATACGCGGAAAATCCCCGCGTCGTGCGGCTCATCAGCTTTGCCGCCGAAACGCTCACGGGTATCCCGTCCATCCTCTTCGGTCTCATCGGCATGCTGTTCTTCATCAAGCTCGGCGCCCTCAGGCAGGGCGTTCTCGCCGGCGGCCTCACGCTCGCGCTCATGGTGCTCCCCACGGTCATGGCGAACACGCGCGAGAGTCTGCTCGCCGTGCCGAGAGCTTACCGCGAGGGAGCTCTCGCGCTTGGCAGCGGCAAGTGGCACATGGTGCGCACCGTCGTGCTGCCGAACGCCGTGGACGGCATCGTGACCGGGTGCATCCTCTCCGTCGGCCGTATCACCGGCGAGAGCGCGGCGCTTCTCTTTACCGCGGGATTCGGTCTGCGGCTGCTGGGATTCAAGGCGGCGCTCGAATCCTCCTCGGCGTCGCTTTCCGTGGCGCTGTATCTCTACGCAAGCGAACAGGGCAAGTTCGATATCGCCTTCGGCATCGCAGCGGTGCTGCTCGTGCTGACGCTCGCGCTCAATCTTCTCGCCATGCTCACGGCGGGCAAGACCGGAAAGGAACGGTAAAAATTATGGAATCCATTCTCGAAACCAAAAAGCTCGATCTGCGCTACGGAGCATTTCAGGCGCTCTACGGCATCGATACGGAGATCTTCCCGAACGAGATCACGGCGCTCATCGGCCCCTCGGGCTGCGGCAAGTCCACGTATCTCAAAACGCTCAACCGCATGAACGATCTTGTGCCGGGCTGCAAGATCGACGGCGCGGTGCTCTTCCACGGCCACAACGTTTACGGCGACAAGATCGACGTCACGGAGCTTCGCAGCCGCATCGGCATGGTGTTCCAGAAGCCGAACCCGTTCCCGATGAGCATTTACGACAACATCGCCTACGCTCCCCGGCTGCACGGCGTGCGCGGCCGCGCGGAGCTTGACGAGATCGTGGAACGATCGCTCAAAAGCGCCGCCATCTGGGACGAGACGAAGGACAAGCTCAAAAAGAGCGCGCTCGGTCTCTCCGGCGGACAGCAGCAGAGACTGTGCATCGCCCGCGCGCTGGCCGCCGAGCCGGAGGTGCTGCTGATGGACGAGCCGACGAGCGCGCTCGACCCGATCTCCACCGGGCGCATCGAAGAGCTGGCGCTCGAGCTCAAAAAAACGTACACCATCGTCATCGTCACGCACAACATGCAGCAGGCCGCGCGCATCTCGGATAAGACGGCGTTTTTCCTGCTCGGCAAGCTCGTGGAGATGGGCGATACGGCGAAGATATTCAACGAAGCCGAGGATACCCGCACGAGAGACTATGTACAGGGAAAATTCGGCTGATACAAAAAAGCTCCCTCTGACGAGGGAGCGGAATGAGACGAGACGGAGGGAAAGTTGTAAACCCCTCAGTCAGCCTTGCGGCTGACAGCTCCCCTGTTAGGGGAGCCAAGTCCGTCGAAAAACTTACTTGCCTCCCCTAACAGGGGAGGTGTCAAAACCGGAGGTTTTGACGGAGGGGTTTTCCTCATAAAGAGGAAGATCCTTTTTTATTTTTATACCGCCGAGACCTTGCGCTTGATGTCCATCGCCACGGCGGAGGCTTTCTCGGCAATATCGCCGAGCGTATCGCCGCAGGGGATGACCGTGCATTCGTTAACCTCAAGATCGCGCTGCACGAGATACGCGTCCGCAAGCTCCTCTGCGGGCAGACGCAGCACCGGCACGCCGCGCGAGGAGAAAAGCAGCGCCTTGTCCGGCGACACCTTGCCGCAGAACACAAGCCGCGAAGAGCCGGAGAGCGCGTCCAGATCGGCGAGAGAATCGCGCAGTCCCGGCGCCATGACCGGAATAATGCCCGCCATGCGCGCGATGGCCAGTGTAGCGGAGGGGCCTGTGCCGGACGTCGATCCGCCGCCGACGAGCGCGGGGATCTGCGAGCGCGTGCAGCTGCCGCCGCTGCGGCAGAGCGTGTCCATGTCCTGCTTGGAAAGGCCTGCCTTGAGCCGCCCGTTCACGATGCCGACGCAGCACGGCACGCAGTCGCGCCGGTAAAACGCCTGCTCGCACTCCTGCAGCGCCTCCAGATTGCGCGGGTACGGCAGCTGCATGAAAAATCCGGTCTCGATGGCGATGATCGGCGTTCCCGCCTTGAGCGACGCCAGCACCGGCGGACACATATCCAGATATTTGCTTGCCATAGAGATTGCCTCCTCCATATTCAAGCCTCCCTTGTGTAAAGGGAGGTGGCACGGCGCGCAGCGCCGTGACGGAGGGATTGTCGTTTTCCGGAGAATACAATCCCCCAGTCAGCTCCGCTGACAGCCCCCTTTGCACAAGGGGGCCTTTTTTCAATCAATTATCATAGCGTAAAAGCGCAAAAAATGCAATACCGAGGAAAATTCCCGGGTTGTTCATGCATTTGTCATAACTCCACGCTATAATAGGGAAAAAATTTGGAGAGGAGCGGCAGGTATGAACGAAAAACCCACGCGCGATCGATCCGTCGGATTTACCGACGCAAGTTATATACGGCAGGACGACGCGCCGAATATGCCGCGCTGCTACTCTTTTTCGGAAGAAAAATCCTCCGGCACGAAGAAAACGGTCTCGCCGCTGCGCGTGGGCGCGCTGTGTCTTGCCTTTTTCGTGCTCGGCTCGCTGCTCACCACGGCGTTTTCCGATGCGGAAAAGCCTGTCGTGAATACCAAAACCGCCGTCCCCACGCCTTCATCGGAGACGGTCCAGACCGGCGGGGATATTTCCGGCGCCGCGGCGATCTCCGCGGCGGTCCATGCCGATACGCCCCCCTCCGCGACGAGCGCGCCCACCGGCGAGCGCCCCTATCTCGGCGTGATCGTTCAGACCGTGAGCTGCGCCGCGGCGGAGTATTATAACGGCTCGGACAGCAACGCCATGGTCCCCGGCGTGCAGGTATACGCCGTGGAGGACGGCGGACCGGCGAGCGTCGCGGGACTTTGCAGCGGCGATATCATCATCCGGCTGAACGGCGCGGACATAGCCACCGCCGCCGATCTCACTGCCGCGGAAAACGGTCTTACGCCGGGCAGCAAGACGATCCTCATCGTTTACCGCGCGGGCGAGTACCGCGAGGTGCCGGTCGTGCTCGGCGAGCTGCCCGACGAGGACGTCGAAGAGGACCACGGCTGGTGTGATTTCGATAACGCTTGGTAATCAATCATACAATAGACCCCTCCGGCTTTTGCCTGCGGCAAAACCCACCTCTCCTCGATAGAGGAGGCAAGAAAGATCTCGAATAACGGACTTGGCTCCCCGAATGGGGGCGCCGGCACGGCGCAGCCGTGGCTGAGGGGTTCTGACCTCCCCACATTCTGGGGAGGCTTTTTTCTTGCAAACGACACGATAAAGGTGTATTCTCTATACTTATGGACGCCATAATCAAAGCCATAGGAAAAACACCCTCCCTTGCTACCCTCCCCCTGAGGGTCGAGGAGGGCTATTTGCCTGCCCTTTTGACCCAATCGGGCGGCGCGATGCGCGCTCTCGGCGCGGCGATGCTTCGCCGCGAGACCGACCGGCCCGTTTTCGTTCTCTGTACCGACGAGACGAACGCCGGAACGCTCGCCGCCGATCTTGAGGCGCTGCTCGGCGAGAGCGTTGTGCAGCTCACGGGACGGGATCTCGCGCTGCGCGATATCGAGGTCGTATCCCGGCAGGAGGAGCAGCGGCGGCTGCGCGCGCTCGATGCGCTCTATGCCGGCGCGCTCGTCGCGGTATGCACCGTTTCCGGCCTTCTGCAGCGCACGCTGCCGCCGGATATTCTGGAAAACGCCGCCTTTACGCTCCGTCTCGGCGAGGGCGAGGGCCCCGAAGCGCTCGAGCCGCGCCTGCTCGCGTGCGGCTACCGCCGCAGCGACATGGTGGAGGGCCCCGGCCAATTTTCGCGCCGCGGCGGTATTCTTGACATCTTTTCCCCCGGCGCGGAGCGCCCCGTGCGCGCCGAGTTCTGGGGCGACGAGATCGACTCCATGGGTTTTTTCGACACCGACACGCAGCGCCGCGCGGAGAATATCGAATCCTTCCGTGTGCTGCCCGCGTGCGAATCGCTCGTTGATCCCAGCCGCGCCGGGAGCATCGCCAAGGCACTTCTGAGCCGCGCCGCGCGCGCCGAGCGGCGCGAGCAGACGGAGCTTGCGCGCCGTCTCCGCCGGGACGCGGAGCTTATTTCCACCGGCGCGCCCCTGCCCTGGAGCGACCGGTATCTCCCGGAATTATACAGTGAGTATTCAACGGCGCTCGATTTCATCGCGCCGGACGCTATCGTTTATATTGACTCGCCAAACCGCTGCGCGGAAAAAGCGAAGGATATTTCCGACTCTCTCGCGGACGATCTGAAGATCCTGCGCGAAGGCGCGTTCCCGGTCGCGGAAACCGTAGATTATCTCCTGCCGTGGAAGGACGCGTGCGAAAAAATCGCGGACTTCGCTGTCGTGATGGCGGACGCCTTCAGCGCGGGGCGCTATCCCCTCTCCCCCCGGTCGGTGCTCGATACGAACGTCCGCCAGCTTCCGAGCTACGGCGGCAGCGCGGAAACGGCGCTTGCCGACGTGCAGCGGTATCTTGAAAACGATTTCCGCGTTGTGGTGTTCGCCTCGGACGACCGTCGAGCGGATGTGCTCGCAGCGATGCTCGAGCGAAACGGCATACCGCCGCTGCGCGGCTTCCCGAACGGCGCTCTGCCGCCGGAGGGACGGGCCACCGTTGCGGTGGGCGCTCTCTCCGCGGGTCTTGAAGCGCCGGAGGCGCACCTTGCCGTGCTGACCGATACGCAGATCGCCGCGGGCGCGCTGCGAAGCCGCAAGCGCCGCCGCGCCATGGCAGACCGCGAGAAGCTCGGCTCCTGCGCCGATCTCTCGGTCGGCGATCTTGTGGTGCACGAGCACCACGGCATCGGGCGCTTTGCCGGTATCTTCAAGCTGCCGGTGGACGGCATCGAAAAGGACTACATTAAAATATGTTACGCCGGGTCGGACAGCCTGTACGTTCCGGCGACACAGCTCGACCTTGTGTCGAAATACATCGGCGGCGGCGAGGACCGCCCCGTGAAGCTCTCGCGCATGGGCGGCGCGGAGTGGAAAAAGACGACGAGCCGCGCCAAGGCCGCGGCAAAAGAGCTCGCCGCCGAGCTCACGAAGCTCTATGCCGCGCGCGCCCGCACGCCGGGCTACGCCTTCGCGCCGGACAGCCCGTGGATGACGGAGTTTGAAGAGGCGTTCGGCTACGCCGAAACGGACGATCAGCTCCGGTGCATTCAGGAGATCAAGGACGACATGGAAAAGCCGGTTCCGATGGACCGCCTGCTCTGCGGCGACGTCGGCTACGGCAAAACGGAGGTCGCGCTCCGCGCGGCGATGAAGTGCATTTTAGACGGCAAGCAGTGCGCGATCCTTGTGCCGACCACGGTGCTTGCCCGCCAGCATTACCAGACCGCGATGCGCCGCTTTTTCGGCTACCCGGTGGAGATCGCGCTCCTGTCGCGCTACAGCACGCCCGGCCAGAAAAAGGACATTCTCAAAAAGACGCTCGCGGGCAGCGTCGATCTTCTCATCGGCACGCACAGCCTGCTGCAGAAGAGCGTTGCCTTCAAGGATCTCGGCCTTCTCATCGTGGACGAGGAGCAGCGCTTCGGCGTGTCGCACAAGGAAAAGCTCAAGGAAATGTCGAAGGGCGTCGATGTGCTGACGCTCTCGGCAACGCCCATCCCGCGCACGCTCAATATGGCGCTCTCGGGTCTGCGCAGCATGTCCACCATTGAGGAGCCGCCGCGCGACCGCCAGCCCGTGCAGACGTTCGTGATGGAGCAGGACGAAAAGGCCGTGTGTGACGCCATCCGGCGCGAGCTTCTCCGCGGCGGGCAGGTATACTATCTCCACAACCGTGTGGAGAACATCGAGCATGTGGCGCTGCGGCTGCAAAAGCAGCTCGGCGGCGGTGTTTCCGTCGGCGTGGCGCACGGCAAAATGGACGAGGAACAGCTCTCCCGCGTCATGGACGATATGGTCGAGGGGAAAATTCAGGTGCTCGTCTGCACGACGATCATCGAGACCGGCATCGATATCCCGAACGTCAACACCCTCATCGTGGAGGACGCCGACAAGCTCGGCCTTGCCCAGCTCCACCAGCTGCGCGGGCGCGTCGGACGCAGCGCGCGGCGTGCGAGCGCGTATCTGCTCTACCGCCCGGAGAAGGCGCTCACGGAGATTGCCGAAAAGCGCCTGACCGCCATCCGCGAGTTTGCCGAGTTCAACGCCGGGTTCCAGATCGCCATGCGTGACCTGGAAATTCGCGGCGCGGGCAACCTCCTCGGCGCGGAGCAGTCGGGCCACATGATGGACGTCGGCTACGATATGTACTTAAAGCTGCTCGAGGAGGCCGTGCTCGAGGAAAAGGGCGAGAAGCCGCCCGTGCGCACCGAGTGCGCCGCCGACCTCTCCGTTACGGCGAACATCCCGGAAAAGTATGTCCCGAGCGCCGAGCAGCGCATGGACCTTTACCGCCGCATCGCCCTCATCCGCACCGAGGCGGACGCCGACGATCTCACCGACGAGCTCATCGACCGCTTCGGCGACCCGCCGGGCGCGGTGAACGCGCTCATCCACGTGGCGCTGCTGCGCGGCGAGGCCGGGCGCGCCGGTATCTCGGACATCTCCCAGAAGGGAAACATGCTCTATTTCAAGGTAGAGAATTTCGACATGGAAACGCTTTCCGCGCTCTCTGCGCAGAAGGAGTTCAAAAACCGCGTCAAGCTCGAAGCCGGACGCGAGCCGCGGCTGGGGCTCAAGCTCCGGCCCGGCGCGAGACCCATTCCGGAAGCGCGCGCCCTTGTGGAAGCGTGGAACAAACTGCAAAAACCGGCGGCGGAGCCCGCCGCGGAAAAGGAGTAAAAAAATATGAAAGCAAAGAAACTGCTCGCGCTGCTTATGAGCCTTGTGCTGCTGCTCGGCGCGCTCGCCGTTCCGGCGCTCGCCGCCGACGACGGCACGACCGGCGACAGCGCCGCGGCCGGCTCGTCCGAAGCCGCATCTGACGCTGCATCCGACGCTGCCGCGGCAGCGCAGGAAGCGTATACGAAGATCATGGAACAGCTCGACGCGGCCAGCAAAAAGTACGACGGCGACACCGTCGTCGCCACGGTGAACGGCACGGAAGTCACATGGAAGCTCTGCTACTATCTCATCGCCAGCATGACGAGCCAGTTCATCCGCTACACCATGGCGATCCCTGACTTTACCACCGACACGGGCGACGGCACGACGCTGCAGGACGCGATGCGCGAAGCGCTTGAGGCGCGCATGAAGTATTACACCGTTCCGGCGGCCGAGGCGGACAAGCGCGGTCTCGCGGAGACGGTGGACGCCGAGGTCGAAACGCAGTGGAACAGCATCGTGGAGCAGTACGGCGGCGTGGACGCGCTGATGGAGGCCATGGAGAGCGCGTATCTCGACGAGCCGACCTACCGCCTGCTCCTCCGGAGCAACGCCGCGTTCAATGCCATCATGGAGGACACCTACGGCGCGAACGGCGAGAAGCTCTCCGAGGCGGACGTCCTCGCGTGGGCGAACGACAACAACTATGTCCGCTGCAAGCATATCCTCTTCCTCACGAAGAACGACGACGGCACCGACATGACGGACGAAGAGAAAGCCGAAGTCCGCAAGGAGGCCGAGACGACGCTCGAGGAGCTGCGCGCGCTTGAATCCGACCGCGAGACGATGATGGCGCGGTTCGACGAGTTGATGGCGGAAGCCGACGACCCCAGCATGACAAACTTCCCGGACGGCTACATTTTCACCGACGATCAGATGGTGCAGGAGTTTGAGGACGGCGCCCGCGCTCTCGCGGACTATGAGATCTCCGACATCGTGGAGTCGAGCTACGGCTACCACATCATCCTCCGTCTCCCGCTCGATCCCGACGGCAAGACCCTCTCGCAGGATTCCGGCACGGGCGATTATATGACGCTGCGCGCCGACGCCGCCAACGAGCTTTTCAACAACATGCTCATTGACTGGATCAACAACGCGGAGGTCGAGTGGAAGGGCGATTTCGGCACGATGGATTATAACGAGCTGTTCACCCTTCCGGAGGAACCGGCGGCGAAGTCGGCGAACGTCTGGATGTACGTTGCCATCGCGGCGCTCGTCGTGATCGTGGCGCTGGCGGCGGTGCTGCTCGGCAGAAAGAAGCCCGCCGAGACCGAAGAGACGAAAACTTCCGAGACAGCGGAAGTGACGACGGACGAGACCGAAAAGGCCGAAACCGTCGAAAAGACCGAAACGGAGGACGTTCCGGAGACCGAGCCGGAAAAGGCCGCGACGGAGACGGAAGCGCCCGCCGAAGCGGAAGGCGAAACGAAAACGGAAGAGGACGAATGATCCTCTTCCAATAAGTCCATGCTCCGAAATTCTCGCCGACGGCGAAAACCGCGTGCGGAACGTTGAGACATACTGATACAAAACCCCTCCGTCAAAGGACTTGCTTTTGACGGAGGGGTTTTTGCGGTCAGGGCGTTTAGTTTTCGTGCTCTGCGAGATGCCGTTTGATGGCTTGGAACGTTTCGTCGCTGATGTAGTGCTCCACGCGGCAGGCGTCCTCGGCGGCGGTCTCCGCGTTCACGCCGAGCCGGGTGAACATCTTCGTGAGACACATGTGCCGCTCAAAGATGTACTGCGCGCGCTCGCGGCCCTTGTCCGTGAGCGTGATCGCGCCGACCTTGTCCACCGAGATGTATTCCTGCTTCTTCAAAATGCCGATCGCCCGGCTGACCGAGGGCTTTGAGTAGCCGATGTATTCGCTCACGTCGATCGAACGCACGACCGGCAGCGACTGGCTCAGCCGATATATGGTTTCGAGGTACATTTCCCCGGATTCCTGCATGACCATGAGAAAAAACTCCGTTTCGTTGGATGATTATCTATTACCATATCACATTCATTTCCGAAAAACAAGCGAATTTCCAACGGCATGCCGTGTCGGAGCCTGTCCTTTTGTGCCGAATATACAAAGATGAAAAAAAGCGGCGTTCCCTCTTGACAAGTTAGCCTGGGTTAACTATTATATAAGGCGGTTAGTGAGAGCTAACCGATTATTTTTGCGCATATGTTAGCTTGGACTAACATCCGGAAGGAGGATGCGGCATGATGCCGTTGGTACTGGCGAATGTCGGTGAACCGCAGATCGTAAAGCGCATCGGCGGAAACCCGGAGACGAAGCGTCATCTTGAAGACCTTGGCTTCACCGTCGGCGGCGAGGTCTGCATCGTGACTATGCTGGGCGGAAATGTGATCGTGAAGGTCAAGGAGTCCCGCGTCGCTGTCAGCGATGAGCTGGCGCGCAAGATCATGGTTTGATCATGCGTTGATGGACAAGGGCACACGCCCTTGCGAATCGACGCTTAGGAAAGAAAAAGAAAATATAAAATAAGGAGGCAATGGCATGAAAACTCTGCGCGAAGTGCCGGTCGGCTCGACGGTCAAGGTCGTGAAGCTCCATGGCGAGGGCGCGGTGAAGCGCCGCATCATGGACATGGGCATCACGAGAGGCACCCAGGTCTACGTCCGCAAGGTAGCGCCCCTCGGCGACCCTATCGAAGTCACCGTCCGCAACTACGAGCTTTCGATCCGCAAGGCGGACGCCGAGATGATCGAGATCGAATAAAAACTTTTCGGGGAGAGCCCCTGATTTTTTCGAGCAGCGGTTAGCGAAGGCAAACCGCGGAAAAGCTTTTGAGAGCAGAAAGGAAGCGTGAAAATGGATTTGCGCATCGCCCTTGCGGGCAACCCGAACAGCGGCAAAACCACCCTGTTCAACGCGCTGACCGGCTCCAACCAGTTCGTCGGCAACTGGCCGGGCGTCACGGTCGAGAAGAAGGAAGGCAAGCTCAAAGGTCATGACGGTGTCATCATCACCGACCTTCCGGGCATTTATTCTCTGTCCCCCTACACGCTGGAGGAAGTCGTAGCGAGAAATTACCTCATCGGCACGCGCCCCGATGCCATTTTGAACATCATCGACGGCACGAACCTTGAGCGTAACCTTTATCTCACCACGCAGCTCACCGAGCTTGGCATCCCCGTGGTGCTGGCGGTGAACATGATGGATGTCGTCCGCAAGAACGGCGACAAGATCGACGTTGCGGAGCTGTCCCGTCAGCTTGGCTGCCCGGTCGTGGAGATCTCCGCGCTGAAGGGCGACGGCGTCAAGGAAGCTGCCGAGACCGCCATCAAAGCCGCGAAGGGCGGCAAGACCATCCCGATGCACAAGTTCTCCGGCCCGGTCGAGCACGCCATTGCCCACATCGAAGAGGCTGCCGTACACACCCTGCCCGAAGAGCAGCAGCGCTGGTACGCTGTCAAGGTGTTCGAGCGCGACGATAAGGTGCTTGAGTCCCTGAACATCCCGGCGGATGTCAAGGCCCACATCGAGCAGGACATCGAGGCCGCCGAGAAGGAGCTCGACGACGACGCCGAGAGCATCATCACCAACGAGCGCTACGTTTACATCGCCGAGGTCATCAAGGCCTGCTACAAGAAGAAAAACGCCGGCGCTCTCACCTCCTCCGACAAGATCGACAAGATCGTCACGAACCGCTGGCTGGGTCTGCCCATCTTCGCGGCCGTCATGTTCCTCGTTTACTGGATCGCCATGGTCGCCGTCGGCGCGCCCGCGACCGACTGGGCCAACGACGGTCTGTTCGGCGACGGCTGGCACCTGTTCGGCATCGGCTCCGCGGCGTACAACGAAGTCGCTGAGCAGTACGGAGACGCCTCCGCCATCGTGGACGGCTACGACGCTTACGTTGAAGAAAACGGCGCCGCTCCCGAAGGCGAATTTACTTACGAAGTTGAAGACGAAGAGACCCTCGAGATCACCGAAGAGACCGCGACGCTCAAGGATTACGAAAAGGCGCTCGCCACGCTCGACGAGATCGGCGACGAGCCCGATCCGGCGGACTACGGTGTTTGGGTCCCCGGCATCCCCGTGCTGATCGGCAATGCTCTCGAGGCGGCCGGCGCGGCGGAATGGCTCAGCGGATTGATCCTTGACGGTATCGTCGCCGGTGTCGGCGCGGTGCTCGGCTTTGTGCCGCAGATGCTCGTCCTCTTCCTGCTCCTCGCGTTCCTCGAAGCCTGCGGCTACATGGCCCGTATCGCGTTCGTTCTCGACCGTGTGTTCCGCAAGTTCGGCCTTTCCGGTAAGTCCTTCATCCCGATGCTCATCGGCGTCGGCTGCGGCGTGCCGGGCGTCATGGCATCGCGTACCATTGAAAATGAGCGCGACCGCCGTATGACGATCATGACCACCACGTTCATCCCCTGCGGCGCGAAGGTCCCGTTCATCGCCATGATCGCCGGCGCGATCTTCGGCGGCAGTCCCTGGGTCTCCACCTCCGCTTACTTCATCGGCATGGCCGCCATCGTCATTTCCGGCATCATGCTCAAAAAGACCAAAATGTTCGCCGGCGACCCCGCTCCGTTCGTTATGGAGCTTCCCGCCTACCACTGGCCGACGCTCGGCAACGTTCTCCGCAGCATGTGGGAGCGCGGCTGGAGCTTCATCAAGAAGGCCGGCACGATCATTCTTCTTTCCACCATCTTTGTCTGGTTCACCACGTACTTCGGCTGGGTCGACGGTCAGTTCCAGATGCTGTCTGAGGACCAGATCGACTACTCCATCCTCGCGGCCATCGGCGGCGCGATCTGCTGGATCTTTGCGCCTCTCGGCTGGGGCAACTGGCAGGCGACGGTCGCTTCCATCACCGGCCTCGTCGCCAAGGAGAACATCGTCGGCACGCTCGGCATTCTCTACGGCGCCGGCGAAGGCACCGTGTGGCAGCACATCGGCGCGGCGTTCACCCCGATCACCGGCTACTCGTTCCTCGTGTTCAACCTGCTGTGCGCTCCGTGCTTCGCGGCTATCGGCGCTATCAAGCGCGAGATGAACAACGCCAAGTGGACGTGGTTCGCCATCGGTTACCAGTGCGTGTTCGCTTACGCCGTCGCGCTGATGATCAACCAGTTCGGCGCTCTCTTCACCGGCAGCGTCAACGTTATCGGCCTGATCTTCGCTCTGCTCGTGCTCGCGTTCATCATCTACATGCTCTTCTTCAAGAAGTACACCGAGGCCACCCGCCTCAGCGACAAGGCAGTTAAGTAAGCATTCCCACACCAACAGACAAATTCCTCAAAGGAGGTAAGGTTTCATGCTCGGCTGGATCATGGAAAATATCGGAACGATCCTCATTACGATCGTTCTGGCGGTAATTGTCGTATTAATCATACGCTCGCTCGTAAAGGACAAGAAACAGGGTAAGTCGTCCTGCGGCGGAAACTGCGGCCATTGTCCGATGGGCGGCTCCTGCCACGAAGGAGGAAAACATCATGGTTAAGACCGTACTCACGATCGACGGAATGGCTTGCGGAATGTGCGAAAGTCATGTGAATGACGCCATCCGCAATGCCCTCCGCGTGAAGAAAGTTACCTCGTCTCATGCAAAAGGCGAAACGGAGATCCTCTCCGAAGAGCCGCTGAGCGAAGAAGCGCTGCATCGTGTGCTTGATGGCACCGGGTACACGATCACGGCGATCCGCTCGGAGCCTTATGAGAAGAAGAAATTCTCTCTTTTTGGGAAAAAGTAAATAAGGCAGCGCAAAAAAGGAACTGCCGCAGATGGCCTCTGCGGCAGTTCCTTTTGTCATATTCCGGGAGGGGTTCTTTTCCCCGTTATTCCCAGAGCTTCTTCGGGTATACGCCCTTCGCCTTCATGTCCGCTACGGCGGCCTGGACGCGCGGGAGATCCTCGCGGTACGTCACGCCGTACCAGGTCTCCTCGCACGGCAGCACCTGCACGCGCGCAAGGCCTGCGTGCATCTCCTTATCCGCGACCCACGGCAGGAAGTACTCCGCCTTGAGCGGATTTTTCGGCAGGATCTCGCGCACGAAGTCCTCAAACCGCTCGTCGAACGCGCGCATCATCCGCTTGCGGAAGCCCCAGAAGTTCATCGATACGAGCGTATCGCCGGGAAGATCGATGAAAGTCTCGCCATCGGTCGTGTAGGCGGCGTGGTCGCCGCGCTTTTCAATGTGCGTCCGCTCGGTGATCGAGGTGAGAAAGCCGTTTGCCGTTTCGCACACGCCGCGCGCGACATACCCGTTTTCGGTAACGGTATTGCGCATGCGATACCCGACCATGGCGTTCTCGCTCTCCGCCATCGGCTCGGCGAGAAAATCATAGAGCGCGCGGAATGCCCCTGCGCCGTAAAAATCGTCGGCGTTGATGACGGCGAACGGGCCGTCGATCACGTTCCGGCAGGCGCGCACGGCGTGCGCCGTGCCCCAGGGCTTTTCGCGCCCTTCGGGAACGGTGAACCACTCCGGCACATCGTCCGGCGACTGGAACACAGACTGCACGTCCATCCGGCTTTCCACATGGCTGCCGACGATGGCGCGGAAATCCGACTCGCGTTCCTTTTTGATGACGAACACGACCTTGCGGAAGCCCGCCTGGTAAGCGTCGTACAGCGAGAAGTCCATGATGATCTCGCCGTTGTCGCCCACGGGCGTGATCTGCTTGAGCCCGCCGAAGCGGCTGCCCATACCGGCGGCCATGATAATAAGCGCAGGGTTTTCCATAGGGGATTCCTCCGAAAAATTTTCGCATTGTAAGACCCGCCGGGATATCCCGGCGGGTCGGGGTTTTTGTAAGAGGTCGATCAGAGAAGCAGGGACTTCTCGCTCTCGCGGTCGAAGAGGTGGATGCTGTCCTCGTGCAGCTCGAGAGAGACCTGCTGGCCGTAGGACGGGATGGCGTCCAGTTCCAGTGTCGGGACGATGACGACGGCGTCGTGGCCGACGGCGGTGAGATGCAGATGCACGCTCGAGCCCATCATTTCGGACACGTCCACGCGCGCGGGGATGCCGCCGGTCTTTGCGAGCACGATGTGCTCCGGGCGGATGCCGAGCGTCACGAGGCCGGACTTCACGTCGTTGCGGAGGAGCGCGGCCTGCTTATCCTCGGTGAGGTTGACCTGCTCGCCGCAGACCTCGACGGTGTACTTGTCGCCGTCGCGCTTGAGCTCGGCGTCGAAGAAGTTCATCTGCGGCGTTCCGATGAATCCGGCAACGAAGAGGTTGGCGGGCTTATCGAACACTTCCTGCGGCGTGCCGATCTGCTGGATGAAGCCGTCGCGCATGATGACGATGCGGTCGCCGAGCGTCATGGCCTCGGTCTGGTCGTGGGTGACGTAGATGAACGTGGTGTCGATCTTGTCGCGCAGCTTGATGATCTCGGCGCGCATCTGGTTGCGGAGCTTGGCGTCGAGGTTGGAGAGCGGCTCGTCCATGAGGAACACCTTGGGGCTGCGCACGATGGCGCGGCCGATGGCGACACGCTGGCGCTGGCCGCCGGAGAGCGCCTTCGGCTTACGGTCGAGCAGGGCGGTGATGTCCAGGATCTCCGCGGCCTCGCGGACCTTCTTGTCGATCTCGGCCTTCGGGAGCTTTTTGAGCTTGAGCGAGAACGCCATGTTCTCGTAAACGGTCATGTGGGGATAAAGAGCGTAGTTCTGGAATACCATGGCGATGTCGCGGTCCTTGGGGGCGACGTCGTTCATGCGCTTGCCGTCAATGAAAAGATCGCCCGAGGTGATCTCCTCGAGACCGGCGATCATGCGCAGCGTCGTGGACTTGCCGCAGCCGGACGGGCCGACGAGCACGATAAATTCACGGTCGGCGATATCCAGCGAGAACTGCTGCACCGCAACGACACCCTCTTCGGTGATCTGCAGATTGTGCTTCTTCTCGGGAACGTCGCCCTTTTTCTTCTTCGTGCCGCCCTGATTCGGATAGATCTTCTTGATGTCTACCAGACGTACTTCTGCCATGTGTACCGATCCTGATCTGAGAGCCTCCGCTGCTCAGACCTTACCTCCGCCGATAAATGTACGGAGGACATACGGCAGGTCTCCACACTGCCGCACCGCGGATCCTGCGGGGAAAACAAACTCCTTTCATCGAACCGCGTACCGCTCGTAAGGTGGAGAGCGGAAGCCGTTCGGTATTGTATTTAACGTACCATAAAACCGTTTCCAACGCAAGACCTGTTATGGCATTTCGCCAAAACTTTACATGGTTTTTGCCTGCATCGCGCGCAGCACCTCGTCGATCCGGTGCGCGGCGGCGAGGAAGTCCGCCTCGGTGTACCCCTTTGTCGTCATCGCGGCGGTGCCGATGCGCACGCCGGAGGTCTGCTGGGGGCTTCTCGTTTCGTTGGGAACGCAGTTTTTGTTGAGCGTGATGCCATGGCGGTCGAGCTCATCCTGCACCGCCTTGCCGGTGAGCCCCGTTTTCGTGAGATCGAGCAGGAACAGGTGGTTGTCCGTGCCGCCGGTCACAACGTCGTAGCCCATTTTCCGGAACTCCTCGCACATCGCGCGGCAGTTTCGCACAACGGCGTGGATGTATTCGCGGTATTCGTCCGTGCAGGCTTCCTCGGCGGCGACGGCCTTGCCCGCGATCACGTGCTCGAGCGGCCCGCCCTGCGTGCCGGGGAACACGGCGCTGTCCACCTTCTTCGCAAGCTCCGGCTTACAGAAGATCATGCCGCCGCGCGGCCCGCGCAGCGTTTTGTGCGTCGTGGTCGTGATGATGTCGGCGAGTCCGAACGGCGACGGGTGGTCCCCTGCCGCGACGAGACCCGCGATGTGCGCCATATCCACCATAAAGTATGCGCCCACGCTTTTGGCGATGTCTGCGAAGCGCGCGAAATCGATGACGCGGCTGTACGCCGAAGCGCCTGTGAGAATGAGCTTCGGCTTATATTCGGCGGCCTTTTGCTCCACGTCCGCAAAGTCGATGAAGCCCTGCGCGTCCACGTCGTAGAATTTCATATCGAAGAGCTTGCCGCTGAAATTGACGGACGAGCCGTGCGTCAGGTGGCCGCCGTTATTGAGCGACATGGCGAGGACCGTGTCGCCCGGCTGCAATACGCTCATATACGCCGCGAGATTCGCGTTCGCGCCGCTGTGCGGCTGGACGTTCACGTGGTAGTCGGTATGGAACACCTTTTTCCACATGGCGCAGCAGTATTCCTCAAGGTCGTTCACTATCTCGCAGCCGCCGTAGTAGCGGCCGCGGTTTCCGGAAACGCGCTCGGCGGGATAGCCCTCGGCGTACTTGTTCGTGAGACACGAGCCGACGGCGCGAAGGACATTCTCGCTCACAAAATTTTCGCTCGCGATCAGCTCAACGGTAGCGTCCTGCCGCGCCTGCTCGCGGGCGATATAATCAAATACTTTGGATGGCATGGGTCGTCTCCTTTTTATCTATTCATTTAAAAAATGCCTCCCTCTTTGAGGGAGGTGGACAGGTTATCCTGTGAAGTGCGGCACCCCGGTGAAAAGGGGCGGAGGCAAAAGACGGAGAGAGACGTTTTGCGCGGAACGCTGCGTGGGCGGAGCAGAGCCCCGCCCCTACAGGCATGGTGTTCGTTTGCCGCAAAACCAACAGTCTCCCTCCGGGAGGGGCGCTTTATCCCGCGAACCCGTTCGGATTTTTGCTCTGCCAGTTCCAGCTGTCGCGGCACATATCCTCGAGAGAGTGTTCCGCCTTCCAGCCAAGCTCCCGCTCGGCCTTGCCCGGGTCGCAGTACACCTCGGCGACGTCTCCGGCGCGGCGCGGGGCGATCTTGTAGGGGACCTTCTTCCCCGTCGCCTTTTCAAAGGCATGCACCATATCGAGCACGCTGTAGCCGTGGCCGGTGCCGAGATTGAACACGAAAACGCCCTTCCGCTCCGCCATATAGTCCATCGCCGCGACATGGCCGCGCGCGAGATCGACGACGTGCAGATAGTCGCGCACGCCCGTGCCGTCCGGCGTGGGATAGTCGTTGCCGAATACGCTCAGATACTCGCGCCGTCCGGCGGCGGTCTGGGCGATGTACGGCATCAGATTGTTCGGGATGCCGCGCGGATCCTCGCCGATGAGTCCGCTCGGATGCGCGCCGACGGGGTTGAAGTACCGCAGCAGCATAACGGTCCATTCGCCGTCGGCCTTCGCCGTATCGGAGAGGATCTGCTCGCTCATGTACTTCGTCCAGCCGTAGGGATTTGTGCAGCCGCCGGTGCGGGCGCTCTCGTCCACGGGCATCGTATTGTCCGGCGAATACACCGTCGCGGACGAGGAGAAGAGGATCTTCTTCACGCCGTGCGCCGCCATCGTCTGGCAGAGATGGATGGTCGTGCCGAGGTTGTTGTTGTAGTACCGCAGCGGCTGCTGCACCGACTCCCCTACCGCCTTGAGACCGGCAAAGTGGAGCACGCAGTCAAACCGGTGCGTATCGAAAAGCTCATTGAGAGCTGCGCGGTTCAAAAGATCCATTTCGTGGTATTCGAGCGTCTTTCCGGTGATGCGCTCGACGCGCCGCAGGCACTCCGCGTTGGCGTTGACGAGATTGTCCACCACAACGACCGAATGTCCGGCGTTCAGAAGCTCCACACAGGCGTGGCTGCCGATGTATCCGGCGCCGCCGGTAACGAGAACGTTCATAAATACGACCTCCTTATAATATCACATTATCTCATTGTAACCGAAACCCCCTGCTCTTTCAAGAGCAGGGGGTTCCAAGACAGGGATTTATTTTTCGCTGAGTTCGAGATCGGCCTCGTCCACGTGGTAGAGCGCCTTTTTGGAGAGCGCGTCGTACATGACGGGCACGACGTAAAGCGTCATGAGCGTGGCGTACAGCAGTCCGCCGATGCACGTTACGGCGAGCGGCTGGATGAGCGACGTTGCTTCGCTCTGGCCGAGCGCCATGACGATGAGACCGAGGATGGTCGTGATGCTCGTCATCAGAATCGGACGCAGACGGGTGACGGCGGCGTCCGCAATGGCCTCACGCCGGTCCATGCCGCCGATGCGCAGCTGGTTGATGTAGTCCACGAGCACGATGCCGTTATTCACGATGATGCCGACGAGCATGATCATGCCGAGCATCGAGAGCAGGTTGATCTCCAGCCCCGCAATGAGCAGCGCGAGGAAACCGCCGGTGAACGCGAGCGGGATCGTGAACATGACGATGAACGGCGATTTGAGATCCTGGAACTGCGCGACCATCACGAGATATACGAGCAGGATACCGACCGCGAGCATCAAAACGAGCTGTCTGAGCGCCTCGACGATGGATTCGCGCTCGCCGGTGAAGCCGATGGTCGTGCCGTCCGAGGGAGAGAACGATGCGAGCGCTTCCTCGGCGGCGTTCGTCACGAGCGTGACGTTGCAGCCCTCGGCGATGTCGGCGGTCACGTCGATGTACCGGCGCTGGTTGAGACGGCGGATGCTCGAAAGGCTCTCGGTCTCCTCGACCGTGGCAATGTCCCTGAGCGCGACGGAATGCACCGTGCCGTCCTTCGCCGTCACGTCAAACGTGAGAGAGCGGACGTATTCGGGCGTGATCTTGTCCTTCCCGGCGGTCTGTACGCTGACGGCATAGGTGTCGCCGCCGTCCGAAAGCTCGATGAGGTCGGCCGAGCCGGTGAGCGCCTTTGCCACCTGCATATACACCTGCGCCACGGTGAGCTGCTCCTTTGCCGCCTTTTTCTTGTCCACGGTGAAGTGCAGCTCGGCGGTGGGCTCCTCTTCCCCGGCGGCGACGTTTTCCGTGCCGTCCACGCCGCGCAGCACATCGGCCACGGCGTCGGCGGTCTCGCGCAGATCGTCGAGATCGTTGGAGTATACGCGCACCGTGATGCCGCTGCTCGTGAGCATCTGCGTCATGGAGGACATGAGCGAGTTTGCGTCGGCGTTCACGGCGGCCTCCATATCGGCGCACTTTTCGTTGATCTCTTTCGCCACGCGGCTCGCCTTATATCCGCTCTCGAGCAGGACATAGAACGAAACGTCGCCCTCGGTGGTCATCATGGAAAGGCTGGAACCGGCGCTATCGCCGATGGCGCCGCCGACGGTCTCCACGCCCGGCACGGTGAGCATTCGCGCCGCCGCCTCGTCCGCCGCGGCGGTCGTGTCGGCAAAGGAGCTGCCCTCCGGCATCGTGAGCGTTACCATCATCTGCTCCATCTCCATATCGGGGAGGAACGTGAAGCCCCTGGCGATCACTGCCGCGCCGCTTGCGATGAGCAGCGCCACCGCGGTGAGGAGCGTGACGGCCTTGTGGTTCACCGCCCAGAGGACGGACTTTTTGTATTTCGGCATGAAGCGCGTGAACGCCGTTTCGCTCTGGGGCCTGGCGTGCGCGAGCAGCTTGCCCGCGAGCGCCGGGACGAGCGTGAGCGCTACGATGAGACTGGCGATGAGCGCGTAGCTGAGCGTGAGCACCATATCGGTGAAGAGCTCGCGCGTAAGGCCCTCGACGAACGCGATCGGGACAAAGACGCAGATGGTCGTGAGCGTGGAGGCCGCGATCGCGCCGCCGACCTGCCGCGCGCCGGACACGGCGGACTTGACCGTTGATTCGCCGAGCGCGCGCAGGCGGTAGGTGTTTTCGATCACAACGACGGAGTTATCCACCAGCATGCCGACCGATATCGAAAGACCGGAGAGCGACATGATGTTGATGGAAACGCCGGTGAAGTACATGAGCGTGAGCGCGAAGAGCAGACTGATCGGGATCGAGCAGAGCGTGATGACCGTGGGCCGCCAGTCGCGCAGGAAGAGGAAGAGAATGACGACCGAGAAGAGCGCGCCCCAGAGAAGGCTCGAGAGGATCGAGTCGCGCAGGAGATAAATGTAATCGCCCTGATCCATGAGCGCGGTGAACGTCAGCCCCGGATACTGCGCGCTCAGCTCTTCAAACGCGGCGTTGATGTTGTCAGACACTCTCGCCGTCGCGTAGTTTGACTGCTTGGAGAACATGAGGATGAGACCGTTGTTGCCGTTGAGCGAGGCATAGATCTCCCCCGCGTTGTCGGCGCGGACAACGTCCGCCACATCGCACACGCGGATGGGGTCAAGGCCCTCGATGCCGAGATCGAGCAGCACAAGGTTTTCGAGATCCTCGCCGTCCGCGATGGCGTCGCCGACGGTGACGATGATGCCGTTGCCGTTCTCGTCATACACATACCCGGCGGGCATGTCGAGATTCTGCGCGGCAATGAGGCTGCTCAGCGTTTCGAGCGTGATGACGCCGTGGAGGTCGGCCGCGTCGAGCGCGGAGGCGAGCTGCTCCTCAAGCGTTTTCACCGCCGCGTCGAGCTGCGTCTGCGCGCTGGTGAGCGCGGTCTGCGCCGCGGCGAGCTGGCCGCCCGCGAGCGAGATCTTCGTTACGCCGCCCATGAGCTCGCCCGGCAGCTCCTCGAGCTGCTTCTGCATATTTTCGAGCGATTCCATCTGCTTTTTGGATTCCTCTTCGAGCTGGGCGCAGCGCTCCTCCGCTGCGGCGATCTGCGTGCGCAGCTCCTCGGCCTGCACGCGCGCGGTCTCCACCGCGACGGCCTGCGCTGCGCGCGCGGTGCGCTGCGCGGAGAGATTCACGTCGTTTAAGTTGTTCATCGTGCGGACGCTGCCGAGATCGGTACAGCCCTTGGCGTTGAGCGCGGCAACGGTGTCCGCGTCCAGTCCGGCGGCCTCCAGCGTCGTGGAGGCGTCCATGGAGTCGTAGGGCTCGCCGAGCGCTTTGGCATAAAGCGCGCTGTCCGCTTCCAGCGAGGCGATGCGCGCGTCGGTTTCGGCCAGACGCGCCTCAGCCTCCGCGAGCGCGGCCTCCGCCTGTTCGAGCTGGGCGTTGAGCGCGTCGATGGCGGCGCGCGCGGAGGCGAGCTTCGCCGCGGTCTCTCCGGCGGCGGTGAGTGTGTCGGCGAGATCGTCCTCGCCCTGCTTGATGGAATCGGAGATGCCGCTCGATGCGCTGAGAAGCTGGTTCGTGCCGGCCTCGACCTTCTCGCGGCTCTCATCCAGCTCCTTCTGCGCGTCCTCGAGCTGCTTTCTGGCGTCTTCCATCGCCTTGTCGATGGCTTCGGCGATCTTTACGTTCATTTTGTCGAGCTTGGCCTCGTTTACCTCGATGGTCATTGTCCGCTCGATCATGCCGCCGGTCGTGATGCTCGCCACGCCCGTCGTGCCTTCCAGCGCGGGGATGACGGTGTCCTTGGCAAAGCGAGAGAGCTCGTAGCGGTCCATTTCGGAGGAATCGACCGCGGCTACCATCACGGGGATCATGTTCGGGTTGATGCGGATGATGCTCGGCGTGCCGATGGAATCGTCCCAGCGGCCGGTGAGCATCTGCGTTTTCTGCAGAATGTCCACCACGGCGCTGTCCATATTCGTGCTCTGCTCAAACTCCAGTACAAGCATCGAATAGTTCTCCGCCGAGGTGGAGGTCACGGTCTTGATATCATTGAGCGTCGCCATGCTCTGCTCCATCGGCTTGGTGACGACGGCTTCGACCTCCTCCGGCGCGGCGCCCGGATACGTCGTAACCACAACGACGTAGGGGTAGTCCATGTTCGGCATCAGGTCGGGGGTCATCTTGACATACGACATCACGCCGAACACCAAAATGGCTACCACCGCCACGAACACGGTAAACGGTTTTTTTACGCTGAAGGAAGTCATCGGGCAGGATCCTTTCGGGAATCGAATTCATTCTTTCCATGATAGCACCGCGCCGCCGCAAAATCGTGAATTTTCATTGAATTTTAACGAAAAAACAAGACGCAGCCGGATCTTGGCTGCGTCATGACAGGGTCTTTATTTGCGGGAGGGGCAGAGCCCCTCTCCTGCGGGGTTTTTCAAGGGGTATCGCAGGGGTGGGGCGCTGCTTTGCCCGGATGTTTCATGCGGCTTTGAGCGTCTTCTTCGCCCGGAGGATCTGCATGACGACAATCGCGCCGACAACGACGATTCCGATCACGTCCGTCACCGTGCCGGGATCCACAAGGCACAGTCCGCCGGCGGCGGAGAGGATCCTCAGATACCAGGGGATGCTCCCGCGGTAGTAGCCCTCGAGCGCCATCCCGAGACCGAACATGCCGATGAGCGACGTGATAGCAATCATAACGACCTCCGCGACGGTCGTATCGACGAGCACCATCGCGGGGTTGTAGGCGAGGATATACGGGATGATGAACGCTGCGATAGCGAGCTTTGTTGCGTTGAAGGCGGTCTTCATCGGATTTGCGCCCGCAATGGCGGCGCCGGCGTATGCCGCGAGCGCGACCGGCGGCGTGAGGTCGGCGACGATGCCGAAGTAGAACACAAAGAAGTGCGCCGCGACCGTCGGGATGCCCATCTGTACGAGAATGGGCGCGCAGGTCGTGGCCATGATGCAGTAGTTGGCGGTCGTCGGAACGCCCATGCCGAGCACGATGCAGCAGAGCATTGTGAGGAAGAGCGCGAGGAGCTTCGCGTTGCCGCTAACGCCGATGATGGCGTGCAGGATCTGGTTGGCGAGACCGGTCATCGTGAGACAGCCCGCGACGATGCCCGCCACGCAGCAGGCGACGCCGACCGAGATGCACCCCTGCGTACCGCCGGCCAAAGCTTTAAAGAATTTCTTCGGAGTCATGCGTGTTTCTTTGGAAAACATGCTTACGACGATCGCGGTGACGGTTGCTATCGCGGCGGCAAAGGCCATTGTCCGGCTGCCGGACGAGACGAGATACACAAGGATCACGAGCGGCAGCAGCAGATACGTCTTTTTCAGAAGCGGCATCACGGGAGGCAGCTCGCGGCGGGGCACACCCTGCAGCCCGGATTTCTTCGCCTCGAGATGCACGCAGATGAAAATGCCGGTAAAATACAGCACCGCCGGGAGGATCGCCCGGACGACGATGTTTGAATACGGGAGACTTACGTAGTCTACCATCAGGAACGCCGCCGCGCCCATGATGGGGGGCATGATCTGACCGCCGGTAGATGCCGCCGCTTCGACCGCAC
>ERZ824480.601-NODE-601-length-43564-cov-14.426211_pt1 | contig 43564 bp, 41 predicted proteins | sample MGYA00519861_ERZ824480 | MGnify/ENA primary metagenome ERZ824480 (study PRJEB31778, sample SAMEA3449152) | human gut metagenome | biome: human gut; feature: human-associated habitat; material: faeces | place: United Kingdom | collected 2010/2012 ... | reverse complement strand
ATAAACCTAGTTTCCTCGTGTTTATTTATATGGTTATCTAAATAACCCCCCCCCCATTTGTTAACTTATTGTTTACGCTATTTAACATAACCATATTCTCAATCTCCTTATTTTCTGTTAATTTGCAAATTAAAATGTACAAATCAATTACCATATATCTTCTATGGCTATTATAAATATATCAAATATTTTTATACTTTTCAAGTACTTTAAAAAATTATTTTATAATTAACTTATTCTTGTAAATATAATAGAAATTATACCTATAGTAATAAATATAATTGATTCTAATCCTAGTTTACTTTCTTCTAATCTTTTAGATAAAATACTAAATATATAATATATTAAAAGTAAACCTAACAAACTACCTAAAATATAAAAAATATAATTAATTAAAGTATAATCAAGCCCTAATATAACAATTCCTAAAATTGCAGTATTCATCATATTACTTGTTTTAATATTAATTTTTTTTAACAATAAAGTTATTAAAACTATTACAATAGTTGCAATAAAGAAAGTTAAAAATGGTAATTTAGTTATACTATTTAATACATAAGTTATAACTCCTGTTATTAGTGTAGTAAGCACTATATAAATATAATTAATCTTTTCATTAAAATTTAATCCTAAAAATTTAGTTAAAACAACATTTTCTTTAATAATACTTGAAATAAATAAATTAATTGCTTCCATTTTTAAACCTCCTTATTAAAACAAACAATAATCCTAATAAAATGTATACAAAACTAGGAGATAAAAAGTATGGAATTTTAAATGGTAATATATTTTTATAAATCATTCTATAACCAGTTATTTTAGATAATTCATCCATAATTGTAATAGTATTATTTCCAAATAATTCTCTTATAAATCCAACAAATACTAAAATCATCAAAAACAATAAACAGGTTTTTATTACATCAACTATTTTATTTTCTTTTGAATTTATTTGTTCTAATGTTATTAAACTAAATGAAGTAAGTGGAAGTACATACTTAAATTGAAGAAATAAGTTAGGTAATAGTTTATATAATATAAAACTTATAATTGTAACTATTACACTAGTTTCTAAAATTGTAAATATAGTTCTATATTCTTCATTGACTTTATTTTTAAATAATAAACCAACTAAATTAGACAAAACAACAATAATAAATATAAATAAACCAATCAAAAATGATTTTTCAACTGTATTAGTAAGAGACATACAGAAACACATACTAACAAGTAAAGTTAAAATATTTTTCATTTTTGTACCTCCATTACATTTTTAATCAAATCTTTTAAAGCTTTTGATGTTATTGTTGCTGAGCTTACTGTATCAACATCATCTAAATTATTGTAATTAGTTTTTATTTTGTTAATATAATCATTTTTTTCAATTAATGAATATTTTTCTTTTGTTTCATTATGAGATATTATTTCATAATCTACTAATTTATTATTTTCAAAAACAACTTTTGCTTTTATTTCGCCACCATAACCCTTTTGAGTTGCTATAAAGATAACTTGATTATTTATAACCTCTTTACTTATTAAATTGAAATTAGTATTTTTATTAATTCTTGCTATATATATACCTGTGAATATAATTAAGAGCCAAACTAGTATAAACCAAATTAAACTTTTACTTAATTCAAATCTACTTTTTGAACCTATTTTATCAAATAATGGTACAAATAAATTCATAAGTATAATACTTGTAGCTACACCTTCAACACCTAAAAATCTAAACAACATCGTAAATATTCCTAAAAACATTCCATGTAATATTTGTCCTACTGAAGTTACAGGAGAGGTAACAGGATCAGTTGCCATAAATACTGCTCCAAACAATAAACCGCCAGATAGAATTTGAAATACTGGATAATATATGCCAGCTCCTAATATTCTTGCTATTATGAAAGTAATTATAAAAGCAGTACTTATATAAGAAACTGATATTTTCCATTTAATAACATTCATATAAGTTAAATAGGCAAAAGCAAGCAAACACAAGAAACTACTTACCTCACCAATACTTCCTGGGATAGTTCCAATAAAGAAATTAAGCAAATTACCATAAGGTTTTACTAAATTATTATAATTTCCTATTCCATCTTGCATAGATGCATTAGTAAGTGGCGTTGGACTTGTAATTACATCTATTTCATAAGCATTAAAGTATGTATTACTTGAAATCATTGTCCCAAAACAAGCAAACACAAATATATATCCTAATAAAGCAGGATTAAATATATTCTTTCCAAATCCGCCAAATATCAATTTTCCAAATATAGTTGCAAATAATGAACCTAATATTAATACATATATAGGTGTATTTAGTGGTAATACTAAAGCTAAAAATAAACCTGGAAAGAAACTATAACTATTTTTAATGTTATTTAAAATATCATCTTTTTTAATTATTGTCACAATAAGTTCGCATAAAAAACTAGTTAAACTACCAATTAAAATGAATAATAATGGCATAAATAAACCAATTATATTAGTTTTATTATGACTATATGGAATGTAACCATTTTTATAAATTGCAAATAATACAATTGGTAGAATCGATATTAACAAATGGAACATCATTTTATTGGTTTTATTTTCACTTTTTAAGAAAGGTCCCATTATCTCACCTCCCTTTTTGCTTTTTTTACATATTCTCTTACTAATATATTAGCAGGACAGATATATGAACAAAGTCCACACTCAACACATTTTTGCGGTTTAAGAGGAATTAACTCTTTTTTATTATTAAAATTTTCCATAATCAAAACCGGGCTTAATTTTGCTGGGCAAACTGATACACATTTACCACATTTTATACAAGGATTAGCTCTTTTATCTTCTTTTTCATTTAAACATAAAACTCCATTTAAATTAGCTGATACAACAAGTTCTTCATCTACTTTTACACCCATCATAGGACCACCTGCTACTAAAAATGTATTATCATTAATACCGATTTCATTTATAATATCACTTAGTTTTGTTCCTATTTTAACTAACATATTACAAGGCTTTTTAAAACCATCACCTGTAAATGTTATAACTCGTTCAATTAATGGTTTATTATATTTTAAAGCTTCATAAATAGCATATATAGTTGATATATTACTAACAACTATTCCTTGTTCAATTGGTAAATTATTATATTCAACATTCATAACTTTTGAAATCAATTGTCGTTCCCAACCATTTGGATAATCATTAGAAACAACAACTATTTTTATTTTTAAATATGTACCGATGTAATTATCAAATAATTCTTTTAAATCGTTATTATTTTTTCTAAATACAATTATTGCTTCATCAATGTTATTAATTTCTAAAATTGTGTCAATTGCTTCTAATATTTCTTCACATTTATTGTAAGCAAGAACATAATCAGAACGCAAATATGGTTCACATTCTACTCCATTAACTATCAAAGTTTTGATTTTTTTTACATCATATTTGATATATGTTGGAAATCCAGAACCACCCATACCTACTATACCGTTTTCTTTTAAACATTCAATAAATTCTTCTTTAGTATATTTAGTTTTAACTTCTTCTCTTGGTAGGATTTTTTCTTTAAAATCATTTTCAATTACAACACATTTTACTAGTGTTCCATTTAAACAGGTTTTCTCTTCAAAATCGACAACTATTCCACTAACACTAGAATGAATGGGTATTCTAAAATCACCTTTTCTTTTTCCTATAATACTTCCTTTATAAACATATTCACCTTTATTAACTAAAACTGTGATATTGGTATCATTACCACTAATTAATGGTATATAAACAAACTTTGGTTTATTAAATACTTTTATTTCTGTGTTCATTTTTTTATTATTTGCTATAATCATCTTATCACCACTATTTTAATTATACCCTAATAGAATTTTTTTATCAAGAAAATTAAATTTAACTGTAAAGAAAAAAGTGTTTCCACTTTAATCTTTTAATGCAGTTATTGGAATTATATATATTCCTGTTTCCTTATCTTTTAAAACAGCATCCCAAAGTCCACATATTATACACATAAATTTAGGTTCTATTTTTACTTCTTTTGTAAATCTTAACAAACTTTTTTTAGCATCTTCTATTTCATTCGAACCCAATTTTATTTCGATTGCACCATAGTTTCCATCCGTTAATTCAACTATTGCATCTACCTCAACACCATTTTTATTATTTCTATAATGGTATAACTTTCCACCTAAACTTTCAATATAGATTCTTAAATCTCTTTCAACTAATGCTTCAAACATAAATCCAAATGTTCTAATGTCATTTACAAGTTTGTTTTTTGTTATATCTAAAGCAGCACAAGCTAATGAAGGGTCAGTAAAATGTCTTTTAACTGCTTTACTAACAACATCACTCGACCGTAAATTAAAAGAATAAGCTTCCTGATTTTCAGTCAAATAAAGTTTTGATAAAACACTTAAATAATCAGATATTGTATTTCTACTTAACTGATATTCTTTATTACTTGTGTATTCTTCAATATCTCTTATTAATGTATTATTACTAGCAATAGTACTTTCATTTCTTGCTAATGATTTGAATAACATATTCATTTTATTAATATCTCTATTGATTCCATCTTTACTGATATCATAATCAAGAACAGCATTTAAATAACTTTTAGGTAAAATATGAATTAAATCATCATCTATATTTAAATTACTAGGCCAACCACCACGTACTATGTATCTTGCTAAATCATCAAGTGTAGTCTTTTTTGTTAAAGTATTTTCTTGTGTTCCTTCAAACATTTTTTTTAAAGATGCTTCTCCAGTTGAATCACCAGATTCATATAAACTCATTGAATACATTTTCATTCTATCAATTCTACCAGCACCAGAATGATGAATTTTTTCTTCTTGTTCTTTTTTTCTTAGCGTTGTAGATTCAGTTAATATGAATTTACCTTTTGTTTTATCTTTATCGCATATATGTCTTACTGCATCCCATATTTCTGGCACCTCTATCCATTCATCAATTAATTGTGGTTTTTCCATATTTAAAATAAGAGATACATCCATTTTTGCTTTTGCACGCATATCAAAATTTGCAGAACTATCATCAAGAAAAACAGCTGAATTAGCATGATTTTTAGCGGTCCAAGTTTTTCCACACCATTTTGGTCCTTCAATACTCACAGCGCCAAATATTTTTAAATACTGACTTATTTTTTTATCAATCAATCTTTCTTTATAACCATCTTCTGTTAATGCCACTTAAATCACTCCTTTAAAATTATAGCACAAATAAATTTGTTGTGCAAGTTTTCTGTATTTTTGTGTGCTGTTTTTCTACATTTTATTGTGCCACTTTTCCGTATTTTGTTGTACTATTTTCACTTATTTATATTCTTTTAAATAATTATACAAATTAATTGCTACTTCATGTGGTAATATTTGTTCTAATTCTTCAATTTCTGCTTCTTTCATTTTTGTTAAACTATGATATTTTTTTAATAAAAGTTTTCTTCTTTTCTCACCAATCCCACTTACTTCTTCTAAAACACTTTCTAAACTACCTTTACTTCTAATTTGTTTATGATAATTTATTGTAAAATTATGGACTTCATCTTGCATTCTTTCTAAATAATGAAATAAAGTGCTTTTTCTATCTATATCAATTTCTAAAATAGGTTCAAACGCTAATAAACTTTTAGTTAAATGTTTCAAATCTTTTTTTAATCCAACAACAGGTATATTTAAGTTTAGAGAATTTATTACATTTCTTGCAATATTAATTTGGCCTATACCGCCGTCAACTATAATTAAATCTGGTCTTGTTAGATTATCTTTTAAAACTCTAAAATATCTTCTATATATTACTTCTTCCATTGTGTGATAATCATCATTCTTATCAACTGATATTTTATATTTTCTATATTCATTTTTAGCTGGTTTTCCATCTTTAAAAACAACCATTCCAGACACATTAAATGTTCCAAATAGGTTTGAATTATCAAATATTTCAATGCGTTCTAATTTAGGTAATTTTAGTATTTCTCTTAATTGTTCATTTGCGTCTAACGTTTTTTCTTCTTCTTTTTTGATTAATTCAAATTTTTCATTTAGTGCTATTTTAGCATTACAGCAAGCCATGTCATATAATTGTTTTTTGTTTCCTTTTAAATAGTGTTTTACATTTACTTTTAAATATTCTTCTAATAGTTTACAATCTAAATTTGGTATGACTATTTCTTTTGGCAATAGAACATCTTTTTCATAAAAATTAATAATATAGTGTAGCAAATCTTCATCTAATTCATCAACTAAAGGAAATATTTTATTGTGTTTTCCGATTAATTTAGAACCTCTTATAAAAAATACTTGTACTGATAAATATCCTTTATCTTCATAAAATCCAAATATATCAATCGCATTCTTATCGTTGATTTCAACTTTTTGTTTTTCTAAGGTAATCGTAATATATTCTAATAATTCTTTTAATTCTAATGCTTTTTCATAGTGCATTTTAAGGCTTTCTTCTTGCATTTCTTGTTTTAGTTTATTTATTACTAAACTATAATCTCCATTTAAAAATTTAATTATGTTATTTTTCATTTGATTTAATACTTCTTCTTTAATATCATATGTACAATAACCTAAACACTGATTAATGTGGTAGTAAAGACAAGGTTTCTTATTATAAGTTTGACATTTTCTTAAAGGATAAATTCTATTTAGCAAATTAACTGTATTTCTTGCAGCTGTAACATTTGGGTATGGGCCATATAATGAATTGGCTTTTCTTTTTAAATTAACATTTCTAACTATTCTTAATCTTGGTACTCTTTCGTTTGTTAATTCGATATAAGGATAACTTTTGTCATCTCTTAATAAAATATTATATTTAGGGTCATATTTTTTTATTAAATTAATTTCTAGAATTAAAGCTTCGTTTTCACTTCCAACTACTATATATTCAAAATCAACTATTTCACTTACTAATTTTGCTGTTTTACCATAATGTGTTCCTCTAAAGTAAGAACTTAATCTATTTTTTAATTTTTTTGCTTTTCCGACATATATAATTACATTATCTTTGTTTTTCATCAAATAACAACCTGGTTGGTTTGGAACTAAAGATAATTTTTCTTTTAACATAATATCACCCACTTAAAAATTATTATACCACATATCTTGCTTATTTAATTATTATTTACTATAATAATATTATGAAGAAAATTATTGAAGAAAAAGAAATAGAATATATAGTTAACAAATCAAAATTTATTGGTTTTGTATACAATGTATATAGTATTGATGATGTAAAAAATATACTAACAAGCCTTAAAAATAAATATAGTGACGCTACACACATATGCTATGCTTATATAATAAACCAAGTTAAAAAATATGATGATAATCAAGAACCAACTGCTGGGCTTCCTATTTTAAATGTTCTTGAAAATAATACTTTAAATTATGTAATGTGTGTCGTTGTAAGGTATTTTGGTGGTATAAAACTAGGAGTTGGTGGATTATCTAGAGCTTATGCTAAGGCTTGTAAATTATGTTTAGAAAATAATACTAAAATTTTAAGTTATGGATTTAAAATTATTATTAAATTTGAATATTCTCAGATTAATCAAATGGATTTTTTATTAAAAAATAGTAAAGTTGTTGATAAGAAATTCGATGAAGATGTTACTTATACTATTTTAATTACGCAAAAAGAATTTGAAACAATTAAAAACAATTTAAATGTAATAGAAAAAACAAGTGTTATTATGTAATCACTTGTTTTTAGTTTGTTATAATTACTGTTCTTGTTATTGTTCTAGTGTGTGTGATTCCATTATGGATATTTTTTGCTGTATAATATACTGTGTATGTTCCAACCAAAGATGTATTAATCTTACTTACTTCAACATTGTTTTTTTGATATTGAATTGTAACATCATTTATTATGTTATTTTCATAATCCTTGGCAACTACTCCTTTTTCAGTATATTGTGAATTTAGAGTAACATATTCTACTGAATTACCATTTAAAACAATTGTTGGAGCATATTTATCGATGTTGACATCGTTCGAATCGCTATAGTCATTAACTATATATTCATACATATTATTTGTATATATTATTTGAACTGTTGTTTGATTAGATATCAATGTATTTGTTCTTGGATCTCTAATATCAAGTGGTAAATCACCACTTTTTTTTAGTTCTAAAAGAGTAACTTCTACTACTTTTCCTTCATCATTAGGAAGCATATCCATGTTTTTATATGCCCATTTTTCTGTTGCTAACTTAATTTCTTCTATTTGAGCAATATACAATTTTTCTTTGCTTTGTTTAATATTTTTATTAACAATTGGAATAATTAATAAACTTAGCATTCCCAATAATATAATTGCTCCAATCATTTCAATTAAAGTAAATCCCTTTTTCATTCAGACACCCTACTCTCTCCATTTTCATAATTTATTTCAATTCCATCTTGAACATTATAAATGTAAACATTAAAGTCAAATTTTTCATCTTCAATTGCTTTTGCTTCTATTTGAACACCATTTGCTAATAGATTGTCATTTTTATAAATAGGTGTTACTCTATACATAACACGATTGCCTGTTTTTTTTACATATTCTGCTACTTTATTTTCAAATGGTAACATTCCATTTATATTCATATTTCTTGTACATGTAATTAAATTTTCTTTGCTATTATTACCAGATAATTGATAACCAATTAAATGACATCTATTATATAAATATTTACCATCAACTATATCGTATTTTACAGTGTGCCAGCCTGATGGCTTAACCCCTCCAATACTTCCTCTTTCACTAGTTGGCAGACTATTTTTACTAATTACCGAATAAGCACTTCCTGCTCTTCCTAATCTATCTAACTTGCTATATGTTTCATTGTAATTGATTTCATTAAATGTCGATACATTATTATTAATAGTTACATAAATTTCTTTATTATAATCAGGTACATCATTAACGCCATAATAATTAGTTGGTTTATTAATAATTGTACTGCTAATTAATATTATAAGTAAAATAAATGCTTCTACTACTCTTCTATTCATATAAATATTATAACACATTTCAAAAAAAATAAAAGAGTTATAACTCTTTTACTTTACTTTTTTCCAAAGTTACATCATAATAACTTGTTCCTATCTGCATTGGTACTAAACCATTAAACGCATTTTCTAACATTTCTTTTTTATTTTTTATGTCAGATAATACATCAATATTATCTGATTGTAGTAAATCACAATATTTATAAACATCATTACAAGGTATAAAATTATACTCTTTTAGTACTTCACCACTAATAACACCAAATCTTTTCCTTTTTTTAAAATTATTAGCAGCAATAAAACGGTATTCCAAAGGAAGGTCGTTACAACTAAATCTAGTTTGTTCTGCAAATTTTCCTTTGTAACTTAAAGTTCGATGAAACCCTTCTTTTATACTTGTACACACAGGAACATAATATATTTCTTTTTTCATTTCCGTACTCCTCGTATAATAAATTATAAGTGTTTTTAACTTACAATTTATTATTCTTTCTAGTTAGTTTTTTAACTAACAAAATTTATTTGTTAGTTGTGATACTCTTTAGGTAGAGATTACATTTTAACACATTAATAAATTTTTTTCAATATTTTTTTACCTTTAATCAAATATACTAAAATTGATATTAAAACCATAATTATTAAAAATATTATTGTTCCCACATTTACATTTTCTGTTTTAGTAACATTTCCGCTTACACTTAAAATACTTTCTTTTAAAACTTGATAATTATGATTAACCGAATAACCATTTTTTAAATAATCACTTGGATTAGAAGAAAACTCTCCACCGCTTATAAATTTATTGTGTTTTGTTTTAAAACTGTTTGATAAATTAAATACATCTTTTGAAGCTTCTGATTTAAATTTACCACCACTTATATTAATACTGCTAACTTTTGTATCATTTCCATATTCATACATAACATTGCTGTTTTTGCTAATAAAATTACCACCTTTTATATCTATCACTATATCACCAGCATATCCATTATTTGATTCTATTTGAAAAGTTGTTCCTGTCCTATTAATTCCGTTAGGATTTAAAGTTGTTGGTACTTCATCAATTCCTGTTACTATAACATCACCATCATTTATAGTTAAAATACCTGATTTTATAGCTATACCAGCATCATTTGCTTCTATATAAGCTCCATCTACTAATACGTTTGAATAACCTGCCATATATAAACCATTTCCAATTGAATTTATTTTAGCTGTTTTATTTATTTTTATATCAGGGTAATTAATTTTATCTTTAATTGTTCCATTAACATAAATACCAGCTCCACTATCACCACTACTATCTTTGTAAGTATTTATTGTTCCATCAAATGATACTTTTATTCCATATCCTTTTCCATTATATTGGTCTATAAATATTCCTGTCCATCCTTCTAGTATAACATCACTTGAAACATTAACAACACTATATTCTGAATCATAAGAATTTTCGCTTCCTTTAATAACAATCGCTCCAAAATAAGGTTCTAATTCATTAACTTTCCCTTTCCCTGTTAAATTAAGAGTTCCATTTTGAACTTTAAAAACATAACTTTTTCCTGATATATTATTACCATTTAAATTAATTGTTATGTTTTTATTGATTAATTGTGGTTTTTCGATTGTAACCGATGATAGCATTGTTATAGTATCGCCATCAAAGGCATTTTCTATAGCTAAACTTAACGTTTCATAATAATTATTTCCGATTTTTACTGATATTCCATCACCTGCTAATACATTAAAACTTAAAGCAACAAAACATACTACTGAAAATATTACTTTATTCAAGTCTAATCACCCACTAAATTTTATTATATTAATTAAAAAAAAATGACAAAAGAAAAAGGCTTTAAGCCTTAATTGCATCCTTGCTTACATGTATTGCTAGTTATCTTTGAAAACATAACTTTTAATTTAGTTTTAAAATCATCTAAATCGCGTTCTTTCCAGTATTCAGCTGGCGTTTTAAAACCTTTAGTATCCCAAGCAGTTTCATCATCAAATCCTACTATTACTCCATTATTTACTACAATTACCGCTGGAACATATACTCTTTTATTTCCTTCTTCATCATATTGTAAATAATCTGATAATAGTCCAACTATTTTTTGATACTCTTGTGTATTTTCTTTTCTCTCATTTAATATGTTTTTGTAATAAATTTTTGAAACATTATTTTCTTTAGCGGTTTTATTTAAATGTTTTACATATTCCATACACCATGGGCATTCTGGAAAACCTAAATAAACTACTCCAGTTCCATTTTCTAAAATTTTTATAATTTCTTCACTTGTTTTATACACAAAAACATTTTCTTTATCTTCTAAGTTGTATTCTTGACTAAATTTTATAGCATCTGTTTCATCACTTTTTTGTTCTGGTTTAATTAAAAACATATATGCTCCTATTAATACTAGCACTACAAATATTGTAATTAGAATTATATCCATTTTCTTCTTCATTTTAACACCTCACCTACATTTTAATATGTATATTGATTAAAAGCAATAAAAAAGCAGTTGAAATAACTCAACTGTTAGTTTAGTTGCATTCATTTATTGACAATGACACTTTATAATTTGTCGTTTTATTATCTTTAGTTGTTGCATTTATTTCTAAATATAAGCTATCATTATCATAACTTCTACACATTTTAGAAAAATCCTCTAAATCAAATTCTATATTTTCTAAAAAATCTTTTAACTTTATTTCATCGTTATCATAATATAATTATCTAATTCTTTATTTATATTTTGTTTTTTTTCATACAATGTACACTCAATTTTAACATAATGATTATTATCATCATTCCCACAATAATCTATATTAGATAAGTGTAGGTGTGATTTATTATTATTGTAGGCGATACTTCCACTTATTTTAAAATTTGAACAACTCGATGATAGAGTTTTAAATTCAAAATCATCTTTCTTTAGTATGAATACTAAACCTATAATTAATATTACTATTAAAGGTATTAATAATAAATATTTATTTTTTTTATTTATTTCTCCTTCTAGTACTTCATCAATACTAATGTTATAATCTTTGCATATTTGTTTTAATAAAACTATATCAGGTAGACTTTTACCATTTTCCCATTTACTTACAGCTTGGAATGTGACATTATATTTATTAGCAAATTGAGCTTGCGTTAAATTGTCTTTTTTTCTTAATTGTTTTATTAAGTTTGATATTTTTTCTTGGTTCATAATTCGCCTCACTTTTTGTTGTAATATTTAAAACTATAAAAACATTTGTATAAATTATATCATTATAATGTTTTTTTGTAAAACATTTAATGAAATCTCACAGCCAAAATATTTACAGTCATAAAATGTTTTGAGGTGAGAAGGTGAACTTCGAAAATAAAATTTTAAATATCAAAAAAAATCAAATTTTACTTAACAGGTTAAAAGATGTTGGTATATACCCTAGTTTTGTAGTTCAAGGTCCTACTGGTAGATTATATAATTCTTCTAATTATTTTTTTTAATAATAAAATTAAATAGGAGGTAATTATGAAAATTAATTATAGTGAAGAATTTAAGAATAAAGAAATCAAAAAAATATTAAACGAAAAATATTTTGAATACATAAAAAAATTAAAATGAGAACAGCTTTATACTTAAGATTATCTGATGAAGATAAATTAAAAGTTGATAATTTATCAGAAAGCATTAAAAATCAAGAAATAATGTTAAAAGATTATGCTAAAGAAAAAGGTTATGAGGTAGTATCTATATATAATGATGAAGATTGGTCTGGTTCGGATGATACAAGACCTGGTTTTAATAAAATGCTTGAAGAATGCAGGAAAGGTAATATAGATATTGTTTTGTGTAAAACTCAATCTAGGTTTGCTAGAGATATGGAGTTAATTGAAAAATATATTCATAATCTCTTCCACCAATGGAATGTTAGGTTTGTAACAGTAGTTGATAGAATCGACAATATGCAAAAAGAAAGTAGAAAAACTAGTCAAATTTTAAGTTTAACTGATCAATGGTATTTAGAGGATACATCAATTAATATAAGAGAAACTTTTAGAGCTAAACGAAAGGAAGGAAAACTAACTGCTAGTTTTGCTAGTTACGGATATATTAAAGAGCCATCAAACAAAAATCATTTAATTGTGGATAAAATTGCAAGTAGTATAGTTAAAAGAATATTTAATGAATATACAAGTGGAGTTGGAGTTGAAAAAATTGCTTATAATTTAAATAACGACAATATATTAAGTCCATACGAATATAAATTGTTAAATGGTTCAAAGTTAAAAATACCTTTAGTCAAAAATTATTTAAATTATGAGTACATTAAATCAATTGGTACATATATTGTTGATATTAATTTTACAAACAATGAAGATGGTGTTTTATACAACTTTTCTTGTTTAAATACTATCAATTTTGATGGTAAAGGTGAAATTACTATTAAAAAATGTAGTCAAGGAAATTTATACTGTGTTGTTGATGGAAAATTAAAACGATTAAATATAGATGATACCATAAATTGTATTGATTACATAATATTTAAAACCGACAAAATAATAAATAACCATAATATAAATTATCAATTTGAAATCAGTTTAAAAGAAAATAAAGCTCACAAAAAATACTATATTAAAGTTACAAATGAAAATATTAAAAATTCAAATTTTATTTGTAATATAAGAAAAAAATTTAAATGGTCTAGTGCAAGTATAAAAAAAATATTAAAAGATGAAGTATACATCGGAAATTTAGTTCAATTTAAAACGACAACAGTTAGTTATAAAAATCATACTTTAATTTATAATGATGAAACTGAAAGAATAAGAAAAAATAATACTCATGAACCTATTATTGACAAAAATATTTGGCACCAAGTTCAAGAGAGATTAAAAAACAAAACAAGAAGTTTAAAAAGTGGTAAAATTCATACTTTTAGTAACAAAGTTTATTGTATGAATTGTAATCAAACTTTTAAAAAATGTGGTAAAAATAATGAACAAGGATTTAGTTATTTATGTTGTAAAGACAAAATAAATAAGTGGAATTATTGTGATAATAAAAAATATATAAATGAAGAAGTATTATATAACTTTGTTTTAAACAAAATAAATGAATTATTAACTAAATACTATGATGAAGATTATATAAATGAATTATACAAAAAAGATATTTTAAAAGAACAAAATAAAGAATTAATAGAAATCGAAAATGAAATTGATTTTATTAATAATAAATTGAATAAAAAAGATTTATATTTTAAAAAATTATATGATGATTACAACAATGGAATAATAGAAAAAAGAGAGTTTTCGATACTAATAAGTAATTATAGAGATGATTATGAGAAATTAAAAAATAGAATTAAAACTTTAGAGAATAGTAGAGATAATAATAATTCTTTAAAGCAATTTGATAGTAGTTTGTATAAAAAAATTGACAATTTATCAATCGATTTAGTTGATACTTTTATTTCAAAAATATTAATTGGAAAATACAACAATAATTCAAGAAATCTAAAAATCATATGGAATTTTTAGATTTAATAAATCGAGATACTGGTCCTGCTGGTACTGGAATTCAAATTTTAGGAACATATGAAAACGAAGAAGAATTAAGACTTGAACATCCAACTGGAGTCGTAGGAGATTGTTATATGGTTAATAATTCTTTATATGTATGGGATAAAAATATTAATGATTGGCACAAATCAGCAAATATTGAAGGTCCTATTGGTCCAAAAGGGGATAGAGGTCCTCAAGGTTCACTGGACCCTACTTCTTATAATGCTGTTTGTTTCGTTAGTTTTAAAGACTCTAATAGTACAGGTACATCAACAATTACTACTACTAGAATTATTCCAGGTATTATTACTTTGTGTGGTAGAATATCTGGAGTTACTAATGATACTGGTGGAAAATTTTATTTATATAACACTACTAACGAAAAAATTAGCGATATGGAATTTATACTAAATAAAGGTAATACTAGTGATATGAACTTTTCAGAAGTTAATTTTACTGATATTTATGCTGGTGGAAATCTAGAAGTTAGAACAGAGATAACTGGTGATAATTCTAGTAATGTTTCTTTTTTGATTAATGTTATTTTAAAAAGTTATAAGTTATAAATCTAACTCATTTTAAAAATGAAACCAAATTCTGGTTTCATTTTTTGTTTAAGCTTTTCCTAAATATTCTATAACCATAGTGACAAGTGGATTACTGAAATAAGAAATTGAATTTATATTTTTTATATCCGGCGAATGTAAAAAAATCGGTTGTTTACTTAAATTAGATAATTCGTAACTACTATTTAGATTTGCAACTGATATAATTCCTTGAGCAACTAATTCAACTGCTTCGCCATTAAACACCCATTCTCCAACGCCAACATAAGCATTGTCAAAACCTGTTTGTTTAAATCCAATTGATACAATATCTTTAGTAGGATCAAAATCAACTTGTTCTACTTTTGGATATGCCGATACTGTAAAACCAATTTTATAATATCCAATTTCGTTAAATTTTATTGTATCTGAATCTAATGTTATTAAATCAGTTACATCAAGTTCAACTCGTCCAAGCGGTAGTTTTTCACCAGATTTTACTTCTATACCATCTATGTTTTTTCCATCATTGAATTTTACAATATATGCCGTTCTTATTTGACTAGGGCCAACCGGTCCTATATCTCCCTTAGGCCCTTTAATTTGACCTACATTCACCCATTTTTGCTCATTTTCAGACCAAACATATAAATCGCCATCAATTAAGTATGAATCACCGATTTTTCCTATTGGGTGTTCTTTTATTAAATCATCATATTGGTCATAAGAGCCTAATATATTAACACTTGTTCCATCTTTTCCTTTAATACCTTGTTCTCCTTTTGGTCCTGCTGGTCCTATATCGCCTTTGGGTCCCGGTAAGCCTCTTGGTCCTGGTGGTCCAAAAACACACTTTGGTTTGCATTTTTGATCGTGTTCTATTTTTTTAAATATTTTGTCATAGTTCATCTTATACACCTCCTTTAATAGAATATGTATAATATTTACTTTCATAAATTATATTTATCTAAAAAAACATTTTATAAATATAACATTTTATAAATTATTTAATTTTTTGTATTTTAAAAAACTAGTTTTCTTTTGAATTTAAATTTTTTTATTTAATTCTTCTTTTAAAACATTGTAAACACATGAATAACTTCTTCTTCCATAAAACTTACAAAATCTTCTAATACTAACTGTACTTCTTTTATAAAGATTTACGATATAATCTTTTTCTTTTTGCGTTAATTTATTAACTGGTTCCCTATTTTTATTGCCATGTGTTAAATTAAAATTATTATCTAGTATTTCTTTTTTTAATTTTAAAATATATTTTTCATGATAACCAGTAATATTAGCTATTTCTTTATATGTCAAAAATGTGTCATTATTTAATTTATCATTAATTAATTTGTAAGCATACTCTTTCTTATTCATTTTATTCACCATATATAATATAACACAAAAGTAATATTTTTGCAAAATATTACTTTAAAAATGTCTTTACTCTCTCATATTCTCTTTGAAATTGTAAATTGTCTTCAATCCTTTGATTAGCATATTCACATTGTTCTAAAATGCGTTTTACCCAGTATATTTCTTTCTCTTTAGTTGGTTTACTAAACACAAAATCATAGTGAAGTTGTTGAACTGTTGTATCGGAATACCTTCTTAATGCTGAACCACAATGAGCATATGCTTTTTTAGATAATCCAAAATGTCCTATATTGTTTAATGAATAAAAAGCTCTTGGATACAAGTTAATTAATCCGTCAGCTATTTTCATATATGTTGCTTTATCAGTATAATCTTGCTCTATTCTTCTCTTTAATCTCAATAATTGTTCATATTCTTCAGTTGTATCAGGCGTAGGATGATTTCTAAATATAAATGGATAACCATTTGTTACATAATAATTTGCAACTAATGATTGATATAATATAGCAAACTCTTCGTTTATTGATTCAGATTGAGTTAATAATCTATTGTTTCCATGAATTATTTTTTTTGCTTCATAATATAATGTCCTATCTGGAGAGGTTCTTTTTAATATCTCTGCTGCTTCACTTAATAGTAATAATGTTTCATCTTGTTTTGTAAGACCACCGCTTTTTAATATTTGGTTTGCTTCATCATAACTCATACTTCTGTTTATAATTGCTTTTGTTGGTCTAAAACTAAAGTTATCAACACTACCATCATTATATAAGTCAAATTCATAACATATAACATTTTTAATACTATGAGTATTTAGTGATAATAACTCATGTGATATTTCTTCGGGATATAAAGTAATTTCAACATCTGATAAATATAGTGTTTCTTGTCTACTTCTTGCCTCTAAGTCAATAGTTGAATCTTTTCCTATGATACTTGGAATATCAGCATTATAAACCCTTACATGATAGTGGTCGTCTATTTTTTCAATACTAATCGCATCATCTTTATCTAGGCAACCAACTGGATCAATAGCAACTATATACTCTTTTGGTATACTTTCTAGTTGTTTCATAACATCATTACTAAAAGTTGTTGAAACACCGTATTTATTTTTAATTAAATCAATATTTTCAGATGTAATTTCAGCATTAGTTAACCCATTTATAATTCCTTGGTAAAAGCTTTTCTTTCTTGTATAATCTTTAGAATCAAAAGATAATTCATCAATTCTTTTATTTATTAAAACACAATATTCTTGAATTTCCTCACTTGACAAACTAAAACTACTTGAATTTATAAATTCTAATATAATAGAATTAAAATATGGAACATTAGGATTGTTTATATCATCGTAACTTAATAATTTATCAATCATTTCTAAGACAATATGTTTGCCATTGTTATATGTATTAACATATCTAGGTGTTAGATTAATAGTTTGTTTTAAATATGGAATAGATTTTATTTTATAAATTAATGTACTTATAAAATCATAATCTGTTTTTCCGTTTACATTTCTTATTTTAGTTATTAACACTTTACTAAATTCCTCTAATTTAGGTAAAATTGTATTTTTAAATGAAAAGTCTTCCTTTTTTGCTTTTTTGATTATGCTTTCTAGACTACTTGCTATTTTATTTATATTATAACTTTCATTAAATAAATTCATATATGTTTCAAATAGGTTGTCCAAATAAATTTCATTATACTCACTATTTATGAATATTAAAAAACTTGATTGTATTATCCTAATGTAATCTTGTTCATTAAACAATGTTTTTAATTCTTCTAGTGTAAGTGGTTTCTCCTTTAATAATAAATATACTTTGTAACCATTTGATTGTTCATATATTTTCATATTAACACCCCTCTAAATATTGGTTATTATTATAATATAATTATTCTAATAAGTAAAGAAAAATATTTTAATTTGAAATTTACACATCATATTATACATCATCTACCAAATATAAAAACTGATAAAAATTATCAACTTTTAACTTTGACATTTTTATCAATTTTATTTTAACATTTATATTAAATCTTTTGTAACTAATTAATAGTTAGTGTAAATTTCAAGGGCAAAAATAAAGTTTACTGTGCAGACAACACAGCACGAGCCGAGTCGTTACTGTCGCCACCACCACTGACACCGCTGAAGTAGAACACTCCTGCAAAAGTACCATAGTAATAGTTGCACCCGCGAACGAACCAAGAGTGGCTTGAGTACGGGAAGCCCGCGTAATCTGAATACCATCCTCCAGTACCACTTCCAAAAGTAGCTAAAGTCTCTTTTGTTGCATCTCCTAATTTTCCTCTTGCATGTGTTGTATTACTTGATGAGTCATATTTATAACTGTCATAATATTTTGCATCTGGAGCAGTTGCAAATCCAGCCTTACTTGAATAGAACGCGTTACTAGAATTCTTTATGTTACCCATTACATATTCATATGCACCGCCACTCATATCATATACTCCATAAATATTTCCAGTTGTTGATTGAGCGACATTGGTTTTATATGCATCACTTTGTCCTCCACCAGTATAATAACTTGAATTTGTATTAGCTGCTATATCTGTTGTTCCAAGTCCATATTTACTTTGTTTTAAATAAGCTACTGCTCCCCATTCCATGTTTTTGAGCATATGTGAATCTGCATTATTTATTCCATACGTTGTTTTTACATTTTGAATGGCTGTAAAGAAACTTGATATAGTTTCATTTCTTAAACTTGGTACATTCGGTTGAATAGTTATTGCACTTGTGCTTCCACTTACTTCAAATTTTCCTACCCAGAATCCTGTTAATTCTGTATTTCCAAACTTGAATGCTGGATGAGTATAGGTACTTTTATTGTTTTTAACACTTCCATATACTCTATCACCACAAATTTCACTTCTATTTTCTTCATCAAAATTATCATAACAACTTACTGTACCAGTTCTTTCAGTATCATTTTCAAAAGTTACATCAATTAATTGTTCACTAACACTTCCATTGTTTCCGTTAAATATAGTGTATTTATATCTTGGTACCCATACATACCATAAACTTATTTCTTCTTCTGTTACTTCATCACTTACATTTTTAGTAACTCCACTATTTAATACTACAGCGTTTGCCCATTCTTTAGCATCATAATCATACCATTTTTCACTTGTGTTTGCGACTACCCATTTATTATTTTTATATTTGATTGGTACCATATTATTGAATAGTTTAGGTCTATTTGCTCCACTATTGTCTTTATATAAAATTACCTCACCAGTTGTTGTACAAGAAGAATCATATGCCACATCATAACCATTGTTGTTTGAATTATAAGTAACAACAACACATCCATCTAAAAGTTCATCAGTTTTTGGATTTTTAATATCTTCTTCTGTTATAAGACCTTGTTCATATAATTCTTCAAACGATAGATTATAAATATAGCCCTCTTCTATTTTTAATTTACTAATATTATTAGTAACCCATGTATTTGATAATCTTTCTAATTCATTTATTTGTTTAATGTATAATTCTTCTTTACTATCATCAATTACATTATTAATAATTGGATAAGTTAATAACGCAATTACTGATAACAATACAATTATTGCTATAATTTCTATTAATGTAAAACCAAAAGAATTATTTTTATCAATTTTAACACCCATAATTATTCTCCTATCTATAATAAATTCTAAACTAAATATAATTGGTTGTCAATAATTTATATCTTCTTTTGTTATTAATTTTAATTTATCCATGTTTTTAATTTTTTTAGTATTTGATGCGTGAAGGACAATTGTTTTTTCATATACATTTCTTATAAATCTTGCATTACCAAAATTTTTAGTATTTCTATTTTCATTAATTAAAGCATCTAATTTTAAAAGAGCTTCATCTTCAATATTAAAGCCTGATTTTTTAATCATATTAATAAATATTTGTTTTAATTCTTCATTTGTATAATCTTCAAAAGTAAATGTATAACCAATTCTTGAAGCAATTCCGGAATTAGAATTAATAAAATCTTGCATTTCTTTTGTATATCCTGCAAATATTACAACTAAATCATCACGGTAGTCTTCCATTGCTTTGATTAAAGTTGCTATGGCCTCAGCATTATAAGAATTATTATTACTTACTGCCAGAGAATAAGCTTCATCAATGAATAATATTCCTCCTCTTGCTCTATTTATAACTTCCATAGTTTTAGGCGCTGTTTGTCCTACATATTCAGCTACTAAATCTTTAGAACTAACTTCAATTAGTTTATCTTGTCTTATATATTTTAAATTATACAAAATTCCTGCTAAAAGTCTTGCAACTGTAGTTTTACCTGTACCAGGATTACCTAAAAATAACATATGCAAATTTATATCTTTTATTTTTAGATTATCTTTGGCTTTCTTTTTAAGAGTTACTAAATCAACTAATTCATATAATGATTTTTTAACGCTTTCTAATCCTACTAATTCTTCTAATTCACTAAATATTTCTTCGGTTGTTTTACTAGTCTCTAGTGAAGGTAATTCATTATTAAATGATATATATTCACACAAGTTATCTCTATAAGTTGGATAATCTAAATTACTATTTTTAAATGTAGTTTCAACATAATTTAATAATTCTTTAGAATCTACTTTAACTTTACTTAATATATCGTTTACTATTTCATTTGGACTAGGTAATTCTTCTTCGATTAAAAAATTAAAATATTGGTTTTCTAAATCTTTGTCATTTTGAAATAAATAGTTTAAATCACTTCCATTGGAAACTAAAATATTGATTATTTTATCGTTTTTATGTTCATCTAAATAGTGAAGAAATTTCTTAACATAATTATTATCATGAACATTCAATCCTTCTAAATCTTTATAGACACATATTCCACAATTATTTTCTAATTTAGATATATTATCTAATTTGTAAAAAGATACAGTATTAACATCTATACTCTTAGTATAATTATTAGTTTTAATAGCATTATTAATTAAATTTATAATACTATTAACTACTTCTTTATTTTTAATTACCAATTTTATATTAAAGTTTACATATGTACCATCTTTATAATTTAATATATAATTTATTATTTTAGTTAATAATTCTTTAGAACTACTAGTTATATATAATTTTTTTATTTCTTTTTCATAATCTATTTTAATTACACTTTGAGTTTCTTTTATATAACTATTCTTACCAAAAAAATCATTATATATATCTTCAAAGTTAACAGTTTTATTCATAATTACTCTCCATTCAAAGAAAAGCATAAACAATTATGCTTTTTTAACATTTATTTCTAATAATTTATCTTTCAATTCTTTTTCAATTTCTGTTAATTCTTTTTCTGCTTCTTTTCGTTTTACTCTACCGTCTTCATGAATTTTAATAATAGAATCTAAAGTTTCTACTATATCTTTGTTTGTTTTTCTTAATGTTTCAATGTCAATTATAGCTTTTTCACTTTCTCTAGCAATATCTATAGAACCTTGTTTTAAAGTTTCACTATTTTTCTTCAACATTTCATTAGTTAAATTTGATACAGCTTGTTGTTCTTTTAAAGCTTTTTTAGCATTATTTATTCCAAGCGCTAAAACGATTTGATTTTTCCATAACGGAATTGTATTAGTAATTGAACTTTGAATTTTTTCAACTAACTCGGCGTCATTACTTTGCAGTAATCTAATTTGTGGCGCCATTTGAATAGATATTATTCTTGTTGTTTTTAAATCATACAATTTTTTTTCAAATCTATTGATTTGCGTTTCTAAATCATTTACCTTTTGAATATCAATTTGGTCTCTTGTTTCTTCTGCTTTTTTCTTTAACTCTGGTAAAGTTATTTCTTTTAATTCTTCAATTTTTTTCTCTCCAGCAATTATATATAATGAAATTTCTTTAAAATAATCTAAATTTTTATCATACATAGTATCAAACATAGTTATATCTTTTAATAATTGAAGTTTATTTTTTTCTAAACCTTTTTCAATTGAATCTACATTATTTTCAATTTTACTATATTTTGCTTTTATATAATTTACTTCTCTTTTAGCGCTGTAGAATAGTTTTGCAAGGCCTTTAGGTTCTCCATTAATAGATGAATCAAATGTTTTGATTTCAGATACTAAATTAGCAAGTAGAGACCCAACATCTCCTGTTTCTTTTGTTTTTACATTTTCCAACACCGAATCAGAAAACTCACTAATTTTATTTTGAGCACTTATTCCATATTGTAATATTTGAGTTTGATCAGTTATATCGATTTTTTTGTTAAATTCTACTACTGCCTCTTTTTCTTCTTCGCTTAATTCATCATAGTTTAATGATTTTTCAATTTTTTCATCTGTAATTTGTTTTACATTTCCTTCAAGAATTTCTTTTTCTTGCTCTTTTAACTTTGTTTCTAATTTTAATTCCATATTCTTCTCCTTACTTTTTTAAATAATCTATTAATTTATTATAATAATCCATTTTTAAACTTGTTACTGTACTATTTATATTGTTTGGAATTCCTATTTGTAGTTTTGATACATCATAAACTCCTCCAGTTACTCCAGTTCTAAAGCCATACTTTTCCCAAGCGATTTGACTTATTCTTGAATCATTTATAGCTTCATATAATTTTTTACCATTTTCACTAAATATTGCTAGACAATGTGAATTCCATATTGTAGGTTTTGGATAAAGTATTACTATTTCATCTTTTACTTGATTAAAACCTGCTTCATTTGAATTAGCAAAATCAATTATACTTTTTTCGTAATCTACAATCATAGGTTCTCCACCCATACCAGTTTTTAAATATCTTTCAAACAAGTCTGCTGGAGTATTATTCATATAACCGGATTTTTTATAAAACTCTTTTAATTTAGATAAATTCTTCTCAAGATTTTCATCGTTAATTTCACCTTCACTTAAAATTGATAGTAATAATCCGTAATATGTAGCTCCTGGTGAGGAAGAGACTGGATCAGTTGATGATATATTAATATTTCCATATAATTCATCTAAACCAATATCTTTCCATTTTTTACCACTTAAAATATAGTTCATTAGTTTTTCCATATCAGTTATATAATAAACTCCATCGATTTCTGTTACTATATTTTCTTTAATTAGGCAATTAACTACTTTTTTCCAACTATAAACTACGATTGGAGTATTTAATGTTAATCCACCTTCTAAAACAGTATATCTATCTGATTCACCATTTTCTTTATTTGGTTGAAGTTTATAATAGTCATAAAATCTTTGATCCGATGTAAATAACGCATCATATTTTGTAACATCCGAAGTATTTATAGTAACATTAGAACCATTTTTAATACTATTAATTATTTTTTCATTTCCTAAATTGATTGATTCCCTAATTAATGGTTTCGTTACTGTTTTACCATTGCTCCAAGTATCAAAAACAACATTGATTTTATACTTTTCTCTAAATATTTTTTGTACTTCTTCATCTTTTAGAAAATCTTCTTTCCCACCACCTGTTGCAACATATATGGTAGTTAAATTAGAATCTATGTTTTTATTACTAAAAACTTTTATTCCAATGATTAAAAGAATTAATAGTACAAAAATTCCGATTCCAATAATTTTCTTTTTTTCCATCGTCATTCATTCCTTTCTTTTGCTCTATTTTTTAGAGCCAATTCATTTTCATTTAAACCATCTGCTTCTAACATTGATTGAAAAACTTTCATTTCTACATCCATATCTACTATTTTTTCACGGTATAAGTTATTTAATATATTTTTAAAAGCTTCATCAGCTGCTTTCAACATATCAATTGTTTGACTTGTAAACTCATCTACTTCTCTTGAAGATAAGTCTTGATTCTCAATTTCATCGTATCTATCTACTATTTTTACAGTCATAGGTAAATAATAATCGAAGAAATTAGAAATATTTTTTAGTTTTTTAGGCTGTTTTTTTATTCCATCTATTATTTTTGATGTAGTATTATTAATATCTTCCATATATTTTTTAAGTTCATTATCTTCAATTTGCTTCTTCATTTCTTTTATATGATTGTTTTGTTTTTCTGCTTCTTCTAATGCTTTTTTTAAATTATAGTTTTTATAACTTAATTTGTCAGTTTTATTTTTAGTAAGTACTAACTCTCCTGCTACAAATGCACTTGTTCCAATTGCAAGAGCTGGTAAGAGTGGTACCGATAAAGCTAGATAAGGTACTCCAAAAAATACACTTCCTATTACTGCTGATAAGGTATCTTTATTCTTCATCTAAATCACCACTAATTATATCCTCTTACTTCTTTAAAAGCAGTTAGTAAATCTCTTTTTCCATCAAATACTTTGGCATTAGTAAGGTCAGCTATTTGTTCTAACTCATACTCTTCAGCACTTCCAAAAGTAATACTATAAACAGGTATTTCTTTTTCCAATTTTTTATAATATGATGACAATGTATTAAAACTACCAATATTAATCATACCATCTGTCATAGCAATTATTGTCTTAGTATAATCATCACTTTCTTTATTTAATATTCCTAAACCTTCAATGATTGCATCATATAAAGCAGTACTGCCACTAGGACTAGTATTTTTAATGTTTTTTATTAATGTACTTGTTTCAAGGCCACTAGAAGTATTCCAAATATTAGTTACAGTATCACTAAAAGTTATTATAGTAATTTTATCTTTTTTAGAAAATTGTAAACTATCCTTACTTGCTTTTTCGTAGTCTAATATATAATCCATTGCATTAGTAAGTTCAGAAAAACCTTGTCCATACATACTACCAGAAAAATCTAGACAAAAAACTACATGCGTTGGCTTTCTTAAATTTTCTATATATAAGTTTAACGCTTTTGTTATTACTTTTTTTGAAGGAAATTTTGTTACTGTTAAATATTTTGATGTATCAATTCCCCAAGCAGGATTAAATGTTTCTTTATCTATATTTAAAGATACTCCACCATACCAAGTTCTTCTTCCAACACTTGCTAACATATTTTGTCCTTCATCACTAAGTAAGTATGATTGTAGTTTCAAAAAATTCTCTTCTTTATTTTTATCATTAGAAATAAATCCGAGTGCTGAATCATTTAGAGCAACACCATCACTTGGATAAATTAAATATAACTCTTCTTTATTTTTACTTTTTAATGTTTTATTTATATTTATAAGCGAAGCTTCATCAGAGATTACAGCTTCATATGAATCATTATTTAAAAACATTTCTTTTAAGAAGTCCTCATCGCCGCTAACTCTTTGAACACCCGTAAACAAATCAGTTAGTTTTTTAATTAAAACATCATCATCTAACGCATCTTCAGTTAAAGTTACAGGATTTCCAGCAAGTGAATTTAAAAATCCAATATATGCTGTCGCACCAGTATTTGTTTTAGTAACTGACGGCATAACATATTTTAGTTTTTTATTTACAATTAAATCTAATATATCATCATTAGTTAGTTCTCTAGTTAAATTTAACTCTTTTGCTTTACTCATTTTAACACCAAATACAACAGGGCTTATACTTATACTTTTAGAATTTGATACTAAATATTGATTATCTAACATATAAAGCCACATTGAATTTGAGAGCCAAACAGCATCATATCTTTTACTATTGTTATTTAATTCACCCACAATATCTAAATCACCCATATAAGTAAATCTTAATTTCATCCCATTTTTTTTAGCAAATTTATTGATATTATTTTCTAAATCCGCATTATCATAAGATGATAAAATATTAAGTGTTTTACTTTCTTGTTTTAATATATGTGAATCTATTGAATCTTCAATTATATTACCAAATATAGATAAAATGAATAATACAACAAAAATTATAAATACAACACGACCTTCAGACATTTTTTTTCTTTTTCTTGTCATAAAACCAACTCTCCTATTTAAAGTATAACATTTTTTACTCTAAATGACAATTTTTTCAAGGCAATTTAAGGGAAAATTTTTTAATTAGATAAAATATGTTGACAAGCGTAAAAATAACGCATATAATATAATTGTGAGGTGGGAATAGTGCAGATTAATAATCCTTTATATAAAAATCAAGGAATACATGTCATATGTTCAATATTCACAGTTGAAATGGGAATAACAAAAGTCTTATTAATTAAAAGAAAAAATGAACCATATAAAAACATGTGGGCATTAGTTGGCGGAGCTTTATATAATAATGAAGATTTGTTAGATGGAATGAAAAGAGAAATATTTGAAAAAACTGGAATTAAAAATATTGATATTTATCTATCTGGTGTTTTTGGGAAAAAGAATCGAACTGAAAATATAAGAATGGTTGCAATATCTTACATTGGCGTTATTGATAGTGAACGAGTAAACATTTTAACAAATACTTTAAAAACTTCTAACGCTAGTTGGTATCCGATTAATCAAGTTCCTAAGTTAGCTTATGACCACAACGAAATTTTAAATGAAGCAGTTGAATGCTTAAAGAAAAAAATAATCGAAACAAATATTTTAAAATCATTATTTCCAAACGGATTTGTTATCCCAGAAATTCAAAAAACATACGAATCTATTTTAAATGTTAAATTCGATAGAAGAAATTTTAGAAAAAAAATACTTAATATCGTCGATGATACTTTTAGTTACAAGATATTTGAAGGCACTAAACCCGCTAAAGTTTATAATTTTAAAGATGTATCTTAAATACATTTTTAAAAGCATTAGTCAAGCGTAAAAAATACACAAGGAGGAATTTTATGACTATTAATGACATTTGGGGACAAATAAATGTTGAACCTTGTTATGAAAAAATAATAAATAGCAAAGAATTTGTTTCTCAAAAAAATAAGGTTCAACTTGGACTTAATTGTAACGATAATGCTATTCATACACGTTACCAACACTCTTTAGGTGTTTACTATTTAGCGTGTAAATTAATTAATCTTTGTAAAGCAAAATTTTCAAATATTTTGAATATAACTCTAGAAGATGAACAGGCGATAAAATGTATGGCATTAGTACATGATATAGGTCATGGTTGTTTTTCTCACGTTTCCGAAAAATTCTTAGATGGAACACATGAAGACAATACCGTTAATATACTATTAGATGAAAACAGTGAAATAAATAACGCTATTGTTAGTACATTTGGAAAAACAGTATTAGATAAGACTATTTCCTTAATAAAAATGAAAGAAAAAATTAATGGTAAAGAATTACAATCATCTGAGCCAAGTTTAATTTTTATAGTTCGAAAATTATTATCTGGCGGAATCGATATAGATAGAATGGACTATATATTTAGAGATTCTCGATTTGTAATGGGCGAAAATAATGATTTTTCTAGTATTTTAAATAGTATTAAATTAGAATATATCGATGATGATTTAGAAATAGTATTTGATAGTGATGCAGAATACAAAATTGCTAATTTTTTCAATAAAAGATTTGAGTTATATGACACACTTTACTTAGATAATAAGACAAGAGTAATGGAAGCAATTTTTGGCAAATTTTTAGAATTAACTAACAATCATTTAAGTTGGAATACCACTGAAGTAGAAATGAACAATTTATTTAGGCAATATATGAATCACAGTAATGAAATAATTAAAAGGTACGCTACTATATTAAGTGGTAAAAAACTTGATGATGGTTTTATAATAAGAGAAATAAACAATGCTACAAGTTATGATTTTTATAAAAAAAGATTATATCGTTTAGTTCCGGAATTAAAAAAATATGATAGTTGTATATTTTTCTCACATTGTAGTGCTAGTATTTATAATTCAAAAAACAAAATTTTTATTGACAAAGATGGATTAATCAGAGAAATATCCGAAAGTTCAAGAATTTTAAATTCCGAATTAAAAAAAGAAAAATATATTGTTTCTATTGATTTAAAATTACTCAAAAAATGTTTAGAATTAGATTGTATACCTTCGGATGAAATTGAAGAAATTATAAAAAGAGTTAGAAATGCTACATCAGCAGAGATAGAGCAAGAAAAAAAATATACTTTCAAAGAAAATTCTAACCCTTGTGAAGATTTTAAAAAAATAATTTCTGTTTTAAATTTAACTGAACCAAAATTCATAGAAAATGTTGATACTTACTATGATTGTGAGAATATATTAGAAACTTGCCGAATAAATGTAAGAAAAAGAGTCAATAATGATATTGTTGAATATACAGTAAAACGACCTTTAAGTGATAAATCATCTATATCAAAACGTGAAGAAAAAAATTTTTCTTCGTTAGAAGAGGTTATTGAATTTTTACAAAAAGAATGGAAAATACCAATTAAAGAATTAACTGAAAAGATAACTTTAAAAACAAAAAGAGCAAGATACGATTTAAAATATTTTGATGGTGTGTTTGAAATTACGTTTGATAAAACAACTCCAATAGTAGATGGCGTAGAATATAAAAGTAATTACATGGTTGAATGTGAGCTTAAAAATGGAAATTCTGCTTATTTATATTTCATTAATCAATTTATTAAATCTTTTGATTTTATAGAAGAATGCAAATTATCAAAAAAAGAAATTGCTATGACTATCATTTCAAAACAAAATGATTCTGAAAATCCTGATTATAAAGGAAAAACAAAAAAATTGGTATCGATAAAATAAATATTATTTATGTCAAGATAACCAATTAAACAAAAATTTTACATAATATTTAGAGATTATCAAAAAATTTATTTAATGATAATCTCTTTTAGTTATATTAAATTCTATATTATAAACCCTAGTTAAATTGTAACTAGGGTGTTGTTTCATTTTCTATTTTTTTTATTTTAAATATGTACAAACTATTGAAAAGATAATACAGCATGTGATGTGCCTCCGCTACCATCATTTCTTCCATAACTAAATATGCCATGGAGTAAAGTATCATATCTACCACCACGGGCAAACCAAGAATGGGTAGATTCAGGCAAATAAGCATAAACTCCTTTATTTTCCCAACCTTTTGTACTATCTCCAAAAACAGTCAATGTTTCTTTTGTTGCATCTCCTAATTTTCCTCTTGTATGAGTATTTGCTAGAGATGCATCATACTTATAACTATCATAATATTTAGTGTCTGGTATCGATGTAAAACCAGCATTACTTGAATAAAATCCATTGTTTTCGTTTTTCATGTTTCCCATTGTATAATCCCAGCCACCGCCTGACATATCATATACTCCATAAATGTTTCCGGTTGTACTGGATTTTTGTCCGATTGCTGTATCGTAAGTATTACATTTAGTACTAGAACTACTTCCTGCTTCTGAACCACATCCTGTTATATTATTACTATTATTATTAGTTCCCATACTTGTTGTTCCAAGTCCATATTTACTTTGTTTTAAATAAGCTACTGCTCCCCATTCCATATTTTTAATCATATGTGAATCAGCATTTGTTATTCCATACGTATTTTTCATTCCTTTGATTGAACTAAAAAGTACTGAAACGGACTTTCTTAAATTTGTTACATTAGGTTTAATAGTTACTGCACTCGTGCTTCCGCTTACTTCAAATTTTCCTACCCAAAATCCTGTTAATTCGGTATTTCCAAATTTGAATGCAGAATGGGTGTATGTACTTACATTATTTTTTATATCCTTATTTGTAGTATCACTACATATTTCGCTAATACCTGCTCGTTCAAAATTATCAACGCAACTTACAGTTCCAGTTCTTGATACACCCGATTCAAATGTTACATTAATTAATTGTTCTGATGCACTTCCGTTATTTCCATTGAAAATTGTATACTTATACCTTGGAATCCACACCCACATTGTAGTTATATCATCAATATTTATCGTAGTTCCAAGTTCAGCATTTAAATATTTTTCTCTAGTGGAATCTGTTACTGTTACCGCATTTGCCCACATTTTACTATCATAATCATACCATTTGTAATCTGATACTAACGCTGTTCTTGTTTCATTAATATCATCAACTTTTTTATTATAATATTTAGTAGTTTTTATAAGATTTAAATCACTTTCTGTTATAACTCCATCACCATCTACATCAACAGCTAACTGAGATATCGTATCAGCAACTTTATTGTAATTAGAAGCATTTTTTAAAAAATTTATATCATTAGAATCTACTACACCATCAAAATTAGCATCTCCAACATTATAAGTTACAGTAGTTTTTAAATTTTTAGAATTAGCTTTTTTCCAAACTTTAAAATAACTATCATAATAAACGGGAAGCATATTATCAAACAATTCTGGCTTATTTGCTCCACTATTATCGCTACCTTCAACAAATTCTCACTGTTTAATACAACTCTCATCATATTCTACATCAAACCCATCAGTTAATGAATTATAGGTAACTACCATACATCCTAATAAATTTTCACCTGTTTTGGGATTTATAATATCTTCCTTTGAAACAAAACCTTGTTCAAACAGCTCATTAAATGATAAATAATATTTATAGCCATTTTTTATTTCTAAACTATCCATATTTTTTGTTACCCATGTATTGGATAGTCTCACTAGTTCACTTATTTGTTTGTCGTAAATTTCATCCTTGCTGTCACTTACTACATTATTAATAATAGGATATGTTATCAGTGCTATAACTGATAAGAGTATTATTATTGCTAACATTTCTATCAATGTAAATCCTTTTTTATTCATCATTTGCCTCCCCTTAAATAAAAATACGAAAATCTAGACTTTATCTAGCTATTTCGTATTTAAATTACATCCTTTATTCATAAGCATTCACCTACTATAAAAAGTATAAACCATTTTTTACTTATTGTCAATGTCAGGATATTGTTTCTTAGCATCCAACATGAAGTTTGTAATTGTACTTTCTAACTCTGGTAGTGAACCTTTATCTAAGTTAGATAGTTGAACTACTTCTTTAATTGTATCAATACATAATTTACCCCAAATTATTCCTGTTTTAATAGTTAAATCATTATACATATCTGGAGTAATTGATTTAAAGAATGAACCAAAGAATAACCTTTTTTGAGCTAAAATAATTCTTTCGCTTGTAAGTACTACAACATAAGTCATAAATATTTCATATGAAAAATGGTTGTTTTGACAAGCAAATGCGTATAATACTTTTTCATTTTCGCCTATATACCTTGAAGCTAATTTACTGTGTGCTTTTAATCGCCATGCGATTGTCATTGGATATTTTCTTTTAAATTCCTTTACTTTTGAATAAATTTCATTATAATTCTTCGCCATAATTTCCTCTTCCTTAATTTATTACTATATATTATACCATATATTAAAAAGAAAAAAAACTAAAAATTAGTTTTTATTCCTCAAATATAGTAGGTACTTCTTCCATACTATTAAACCCACTTATAAAAGAATTATATTGATATTCACGAATTCTATTTTCCATAACATCATTAATTGGAATCAATGTATAATCTTTTAATATTACATATTCATAAGTAAATGTTAATACATCATCATAGTATTTAGATAATAAGTTAATCTTCATCGTTGTTGTTATTGTTTTATTTAAATTAGTGTCAAAATATCTAACGATTTCATAAAAACCTTTGTCTGTTTTTAAAATTCTTTCGTTGTAAATTCTAATTACTTTTTCTCCTTCGTAATTACCACTTACTTTTTCTATAGTTGGATATTTTTCATTTCCATAGTTTTTACTATATAAAATATTATCTTTAACATAAACATAATCAGACATAAAATCATAATCTATTTCTTTACCTAAAAATTGTTTTGAATAATTCCATTTTAAATAATCACTTAATTCATATATAGCATTTTCATACATATCATAAGAATCTCTTACATTATTATCGGTATTAGTATCATGTATTGTATATAAATTACCACCATAATCATAAAACTCAATATCAGCACCAAAACCAGATTTTATATTCATAACTTTAATTTCATTTGGAATTGTATATACTTTTTTATGGCTAAATTCTTCATTTTTTAATTTATTATAATCATAAATATATACATTATTACCACTTATAAAAGCATAGTTTCTAAAACTGGTATTCTCATTTAATACCTCACCACCTAAGAATTTTTTATAATTATTTTCTTTATTTTTCAAAACTGCTTCTAATAATGTTTTATATTCTTGAGGATTTTCTTTTTTTTCTTTTTTATTAAATACCAAAATTAAACTTATAATTACTAATATTAATAAGATTAAACAAATTATTTTCTTTTTCATATTATCCTACCTTTTCAATATAGCCACTTGTTTTTTCTGTATACATATTATCTGTTATAGGTTTATATCTATCACCTTTATAATCATCAGTAAATCCATTATATGCTTTATAAATTTCATTTGTTTCTGTATCATAGACTCTTTCATAACCTAAAGTAGCATCACTTTGTTTTTGACTTGTAATGTCATAACTAGCGCTTCTTTTATTCCAAGAATCCATAATTCCATCAGATATTTGATTTCCTATATTTCTTACATTTTGAAAACTATTCATAACAGCATCCTGTTGTTTATTAAATCCATTTATAAAACTATCACTAAATTCTAATGAAGAAGCTACTTCGTTTAATACACTTTCAAAGTCTACTAATTCATCTTTTGGAGTAGTATAAAAAATAGCATTATATACGTTTAAATACTGTATATCTATTTGTTTTCCAGAAATGATATTTTCATATACATAATATGGACCTACATCATAAACATATGCTGTAAATATTCCTTCAGCTTCTCTACCACTTGCGTCTTCAAATGTTGCCCTTAATACATCCCCACCAATAACACTTTTTCCTAATTTTTCAATTACTTTAAAATTAGTGATTGTTGGAAATGTAAATGTACTTGTATTATTTAAAGGACCTAAATCATTAAATATTTTATAAAAACCTTCGGTATCTTTAGTAGCTATTACGCTAGTTTTTGCAAACATATTATCTGGATAATACTTTTGTTGCCATCTTTTCGCATCTTCTGATTTGTTATATCCTTCAGTTTTCATATTAAAGAAAAATTGATATGTAGGATTTTTAGGGTTATAGGCTTTAATCGTATAATGAATATAATCTCCTAAAACTTCTACTTTCCAACCAGTTGGTATTTTCATTTTGAATTCATTTGTTTGATAATCTTCTAATTGTACTTCACTAGCTTCATTTTTAGTTATTTTTAACTTGTGACCATCACTAGTAACCTCATCTTTAGGTATTCTAGTAATCCCAAATATAATTCCTGCTATAACTAAGACACTTATAATAATCAATATAATTTTGTTTTTCATAATTAAACACCTCTTTTATTATTATATTTTAGTTTAAAATAGTAAGCAATCAAGTTTCCACTTAAAACATTGTTTTTTTTGGCAATTTGCTTTTACATAAGTCCAATATTTAGTGTATAATTATACTAGGTGATTTTTATGTTTAAAGATGTACTAAATAACTATTTAAATGAATTAAAAATTAGTTCTAAAGAATTGTCTCTTAAATCAAATATATCAGAATCTGTTATAAGTCGATATAGAAGGGGGAGTAGAGTACCAAATGAGGAACAAATATTAAAGTTAGCTACTGCTATATATAATATTAGTATAGTTCAAAATATTGATATGTATACTAAAGAAATCATAACTGAAACATTATTAAATTCAATTACTAAAGATGACTTTGATTATGATAATTTCAGCGGGAATTTAAATGAATTAATAAATATCCTAAAAATAAACATAAATGAGATGTCAAGATATATTACTTTTGATTCTTCGCATATATCAAGAATTAGGTATGGTAAGGCTAAACCATCTGACCCAATTGAATTTTCAAATAAAATTTGTAATTATATAGTAACTAAATACTCAACTGATTCTAAATTAAAATTACTTTCAATATTAAATTGTACAAATAAAGATATTGAAGACAATAATAAATTATTTTTGTTGCTTCATAATTGGTTGACTAATAACAAAACAAATAAAAACTATATAAATGACTTTTTAAATAATTTAGATGATTTTAATTTAAGCGATTATATTAAAGTAATCAAATTTGATGAACTTAAAATTCCTAATATTCCCTTTTACCGTGTGAAAACAAAAAACTATTATGGAATAGAAGAAATGAAAAATGGAGAATTAGATTTTTTTAAAGGAACTGTTTTATCAAAAACTATGGAAGATATATTTATGTGTAGCGATATGCCGATGGAAGATATGGCAAAAGATACCGATTTCGGAAAAAAATGGATGTTTGCAATTGCAATGAGTTTGAAAAAAGGACTCCATTTAAATATAATTCATAACTTAAATCGGCCATTCAATGAAATGATGTTAGGACTTGAAAGTTGGATTCCAATTTATATGACAGGTCAAATCTCACCTTATTATTTTAAAGATAATAAAAATAATATATATGAACAATTAAACTATGTATCAGGTAGCTGCGCTCTTACTGGTGAATGTATAAAGGGAAATCATGATAAAGGTAAATATTATTTAACAGGTAATAACAAGGAAGTAGAATACTATAAAGAAAAAGCAAGGTTATTGCTTAAAAAAGCAAATTCCTTAATGGATATTTATAATGATTTTGATAACTACCAACACTTTTTAGTTAAAGATAGTAAGGTAAATGGAAATAGAAAAAGATTTTTATCAACTCTTCCTTTATTTACTATAAAAGATGAATTATTAATTGATATTTTAAAAAGAAATAATATTAGTGAAGATGATATAAAACAAATAGTTAAATACAAAAAAATAGAAGAAAATAATATTAAAAACATACTTAAAAATAATGTAATTAATGATAATATATACATACTAGATGATAATGATAGTCTTAATTTTCCAATTGAAAATATATTCTGTAATCAAAAAATAAAATATAATTATGATGAATATTTAAAACACTTAGAAATGACTAAAAAATATAAAAATGATAATTATAAACTTAATATTGTAGATAATAAAACATTTAAAAATATTACAATTACTATAATAGAAAATTCTCATGTCATTATATCTAAAAATAGTGACCCTGTTATTCATTTTGTAATTAGACATCCTAAATTAGTTTCAGCTATTAGTAATTTTAATCCTTTAGTAAAAGATAGATAGATATAAATGTTTAGCTAAAATATTAATTATCCATTTAAAAAACGACTATGAATTGTAGTCGTTTTTATAAAAATTAACTGTATCTTTAATCGTTTTTCTTATATCTCTTGTTTTATAGTTTAAATCTTTTTTTGCTTTTTCATTAGAAAATTTAATATTATTTCCAATTGTATACAATGAACATTTTGTAAACAGAGGTGTTTTATTATTAATATTATAATAAAATTCACAAAGAGGGGCGAATGGTTTGATTAACCATATAGGTAATGCTATTTTAATTTTTTTAACATTACATTCTTCACTTACTAAATTACACAATTTACTAACACTATAATATTCATTAGATAAAATGTAACATTCTCCTTTAATTCCTTTATAACAAGCATTAATAATACCACTTGCTACATCTCTTACATCTACAAAATCATAACCGCCTTTGATTGCAACAGGGAATTTTTCTAACATAACATCTTTAATTAGTTCATTTGAATTACTATTGCTATAGTCATTTGGTCCAATAATTGCTGATGGTTGAACTATACAAGCATCAAGTCCTTTTTCTTTTACTAAATCTAAAATATAATTTGAGGCTTCTGCTTTTGTTTTAGCATACCAACCAACTACTTTATTAGGAAAAAATTCTTTTATTTCTGATAATGTTTCATTTTTATTAATCGGAATAGCATGAACACTGCTTACATAAATTAGTTTAAAATTTTTTTTCAAACACAAATCAGCTATGTTTTTAGTTCCTAATACATTAACATTGTAAACATTTTCACTATATTTTGATTTAATATAAACATCTCCAGCACAATGAATTACAATTGCATTTTGAACATCAAAAATACTATTTAATGTTTCTTTTTTAGTTACATCTCCATAATATATTTTACAATTTAAGTTTTCTAATGCTTTAATTTTTTCTTTTGAATGAACTAAAGCTCTTATTTCGCAATCAGTATTTTGCAGCAATCTTATTATATTATTACCTAAAAATCCATTAGCGCCAGTTATAATATATGTTTTTTTCATAATATCACCATATTAATTATAAAACAAAATTTAAAATATTTCTACCTTCTGAAACCTGGTTTCGTATTCATTCTTTTACCAATTGTTGTATTAATACTATTTATAGTGAATGTATAAACAATTTCACCATTTGAACATAACCACTAAATGATTTTATTCCATCTACTGAAGTATTAGTAGTATTATCAAGAGTTTCAATCACTACTAAATTATTTATTACTGGATATATTATTAGGCCTATTATTGTCAATAATACTATCACTCCTATTATTTCTACTAATGTAAATCCTTTTTTCCCAAAACAAAAACCACAAAAGGAATTTATTTTTAGACCCTTGTGGTTTTTATTATGGTTATCTAAATACCCTCCCCCATGTGTTGACTTATTGTTTACATCGTTCAGTCTAACCATACCAATCACTTCTACTTGTTTGATTTGCAAATTAAATTGTACAAATCGACAATTACCTTTTATAACTATTTGTAATAACACACAATAAATCATTTTTCAAGTATTTATTCTGTTCTTAATGCTTCTACTGGATTCTTACGGCTTGCTACTTTAGCTGGTATTAAACCACCTAATACTGTTAATAACATACTTATAATTAACAATAACAATGCGTGCAATGGATTCATCTTAGCAACATTATCCAATCCTGTTGCATTATAAATAATTATATTAGCTGGAAACACTAATATTCTTGCTATAGTAATTCCTAATAATCCGGAACACAATCCTATAATAATTGTTTCAGCATTAAATACTCTTGTTATATCCTTACGCCTTGCTCCCATAGCTCTTAATATTCCTATTTCTTTAGTTCTTTCTAATACTGATATATAAGTTATTATTCCTATCATTATACATGATACTACTAAAGAAATTGATGAAAAAGCAATTAAAACTATTGTTATCGCATCCATAATACTTCCTGATAAACTAGATATTAAACTAGCCATGTCTGTATATAATAATTTATCTTCTTCTAATTTAGTTTCATTATAATCATCTAAATACTTAATAATTTCATCTTTTGAATCAAAATTTCTTGGAAATATATTTACTAAAATTGGTAAATTATCATTTCCTAAATATGATAATACAGTGTCTTTATCTTTTTCTTCTCTAAATTGTTCACCTGTTAAAATATTATAATCAACTTCTTTTTGTTTCAAAACTATTTTTGATTTACTATTATTTTCTACTATATAGTCAATTAAAGATTCTGTGTAAGCAATTCCTGATGAAGCAGACACTAATTTTGCATCTTCTTTTCCTCTTATAATGCCAACTATTTTTAGAGTCAAGTTGTTTTTATTATTGTATAATTCTTCATAATTAAAGTTAGGAATAAAATAATTATTATTATCAATATACCAATCATCATTTAAAACAACTTTTATTTCTTTATTTAATATCTCATCAAAAGTAAAATTGTCTTTAGATAAATCAAAGCCTAACATTTCTAGTAATTTTTCATTTACTCTATTTTTACTATCAACGGCTAAAACAACTTCATCTTTATTAGTTGCAAATTTTCCTTTTAATAAATCATAGTTATCTTCTACAACATCATTTTGTTTTTCATCTAAAGATTTAGGAAGTGTTGTTAAATATGAATTATCTATTATTTTATAGCCATCTTTTGCTTTAGATAAAGCATTTATAGATACCAAACGCATATATGATATTCCTGATACATATTTAGGATTTATTTTCTCTATATAATCAATAAATTCTTGATTGATTATATTAGTATGAGTTGTGTCTTCAACCATATCTTTTTGAATATAAATTACCTCTTCACTTGGATATGAATTATTATCAATTTTAAAACTATCACGCATTTTAGCAAGTGAATCTTCATCCATTTCAACTGTTTGTTCACTAATCATAATTGGTAGACTAGATAAAGCATCTTTTTCAAATTTTTCAACTTCTATATTAAAACCATTAGATAAGGATAGAATTAAAGCGATTCCAATAATTCCTATACTAGATGCAAAAGCAGTTAAAAAAGTTCTTCCTTTTTTTGTTTCTATATTTTTAAATGATAAACTTAGTGCTGTAAAAAAACTCATAGCTGTTTTTCTTATTTTGTATTCTTGATTGTTTTTAATTTGTTCATGTGGATTAGTATCATTAATCAATTCTCCATCTTTTAATTCGATAATCCTATTGGCATAATCATAAGCTAATTCTTTATTATGAGTTACCATTATAACCAATTTATCTTTAGCAATTTCTTTAATTAATTCCATAATCTGAACACTTGTAGTAGAATCCAAAGCTCCAGTTGGTTCATCTGCTAGTATTATATCTGGTTCATTTACTAAAGCTCTTGCTATAGCAACTCTTTGCATTTGACCACCTGATAATTGATTTGGTTTCTTATAAGCATGATTAATTAATCCCACTTGTTTAAGAGCATCAAGAGCTTTTTGTTTTCTAACTTTTTTAGAAACTCCACTTAAAGTTAATGACATTTCAACATTTTCTAAAATATTTAAATGATTGATTAAATTATAACTTTGAAATATAAACCCAACACAATTATTACGATAACTATCCCAATTACTATCACTAAATTTTTTAGTTGATTTACCATTAATGACTAAATCACCAGAATCATATCTATCCAAGCCACCTATAATATTAAGCAGTGTTGTTTTACCACTACCAGATGGCCCTAGAATGGCAACAAATTCATTTGGTCTAAATGATATACTAACATCTTTTAAAGCATGTTGAATAAATGTTCCCGTTTTATAACTTTTTTTAATATTTCTTATTTCTAACATATTATACCTCCAAATTATTTATTATTTTTTTTAATGTATTTTTAAAATTATTTAATTCTTTTTCATCAATTCCATTTAATAATTTTTCACGATTTTTTTTAACATCGTTAGCAATTAATTTTAATATTTCCCTACCTTGTTCAGTTAAAAAAACTGAATATTTTCTTATGCTGTCTGTTTTATCAACTAACCCTTTTTGTAATAGTGAATTAACTATTCTTGTTGTATATGCTTTATCAACACCTAATAAATCTGTAATTTCTGATAAAGTTAACATAGAGTGATGATTAAATAAATTTAAAAAATAACCTTGCGGACAAGTTAAATCATAATTTTTAAGAGTTAATGTTATTTCATTTTGTAATTTTTGTTTTATTTGTCTACAATACATAATTGCAAAATCAAAATCTATTTTCATTATCTCACCCAAATAATTATATTGTATTTAAGTTGATTTGTCAACTTAAATTGACTTAATTAAAGAACTATGTTATACTTATTAAGGTGATGATATGTTAAAGAAAGTAAATGTAATCGATTATTCTGAAAAAAGTTCTTTGTTAAGTTCAATTATATTTTTTATACTTGGTTGTGTTTTGTTTACAAATCCTGGAGGAATTGTTGAATTTATTGCTTATATTTTAGGTGGTGTTTTAATTATTGTAGGAATTATTGATTATTTATCATATAGAAAAACTTATAAAAACTTAAATATAGCTAATAATTCTTTATTAGTAACATCAATTGTTTTAGTTATATTAGGAATTATTTCAATAGTGTGTTCAGGAGTTATTGAAACTGTTGTTAGATTAATTATTGGTTCTTGGGTTTTATATAGTGGAATTATGAGATTGATATACACACTCAACTCAAAAGAAAACTCATTTACATCAAGATTAATCGTTTCCATACTTTTAATTATATGTGGTCTATACATAATTTTGAAAACTAATTTAGTATTTAAATTTATTGGCCTTGCATTAATATTTTACTCAATTTTAGAAATAATCGGATTTATATCTTATACAAAAAAATAGAAGTTTTAGGACTTCTATTTTTCAAAATAATCTATTTGCATATTTTTTCTAACTTGTTCCATTTTTTTAATTGCTTTATTTCTTGCTCTTTTTGTTCCTTCTTCTAATATTTTTTCTACTAACAAAGGATTTTCTTCATAATATTTTCTTCTATCTTGAATTGGTTTTAAAAAGTCCATCATGCTTCTAATAAGCTCTTTTTTACAAGCCACACAACCTCTTTGTCCATTTTTACATTCACTACAAATAGTATTAACATTATCTTTATTAACTAAATTGTGATAGTAGTAAACCATACAAATATCTGGATTTCCCTTATCATCTTTTTTTATTCTATTTGGGTCAGTAACAGCAGCCATTATTTTTTTCCTAACTATTTCTTCATTATCAACTAAATAAACAGCATTACCTAAACTTTTACCCATTTTTTCATTTCCGTCCAAACCTTTAATTCTCTTATTTTCAGTTAATAAGTGTTCTGGTTCAGTAAATGTTTCACCATAAATAGAGTTAAATTTTCTTACAATTTCTCTTGCTTGTTCAATTAAAGGTAATTGATCTTCACCAACCGGTATATATTTTCCATCAAAAATTGTTATATCTGCCGCTTGACTAACAGGATAACCTAAAAATCCATAAGTTATACTTTCTCCATTTGAACCGAATAGTTCTTTTTTTTGATTAACTTCATTTTTTACAGTTGGATTTCTAAATAATCTTGATACTGTAACTAAATTAGAATAGTATATAGTCATTTCAGCGATTTCCGGAATTAATGATTGGATAAATATAGTTGCTTTATCTGGGTTAATTCCACATGCTAACAAATCTAAAGTGATTTCATATACATTTTTTCTTACTTTTTCTGGTTCGTTAAAATTATCTGTTAAGGCTTGAACATCAGCAATTTCAAAATTAGATTCATATTTTTCTTGTAAATTTACCCAATTTTGAACCGCGCCAAAATAATGTCCTATATGAAGATTTCCTGTTGGTCTTATTCCTGTTAATATTTTATCCATAAAAATCACCTATAGTTAATTATACCATGTAAGTAAAGGTATTAGCAACATTAATTTTTTAAAGTAGATAAAATAGATGTAACCATTTCAAATGTGTCTAGAGCTTTACTAATTCTATCAGTTGTTCTTAATTGATATTTTTCCTTTACTTCTTCTTCAAATTTAGTAAATTGTTCTGGATATCTATTTAATATTTTATACCAATATGAGTTTTCTCTTAAGTATTTTGTGTAATTAGGGTTATTTTTTATTTTAAATTGTAAATCCAAAATCATCTAATCCTCAAAATGTTTATAAATTGGTCTTGGTTTATATTCTTCTTTTTTTGTACTAGTGCCTTTATTAGTTAAATCTCCAATTACACCTAATACTCTTTGAATGCTACTAACACTGTTTTGGATGGAATCTAAATTAATATTTTTAAAGATTTTTACTACATCACCTATACCAGCTGTAGTAGCAGCTACCTCGGCAACGCCAAGATAATCTTTCCAAGCGTTTTCATCCTCACCATATATATCATAAATTTCATAAAACTTTTGCCAAGAACTACTACCATCTTGTACATATTTAATCAATTTAGGATTTTTTTTAACAAATGTTTTAAACTCTTCTTTTCCCATCAAAACCACCTAATATAGTTTATGAAATTAATAAAAAAAGTGTCCAAATATTGAAAAAAATGTTATAATGTTGTTGGGTGGTTTATTTTATGAACAAAAAAAATCTAGAAAATGGCAAAACAAGATTTTCAAAAATTGATTTTAAATCTAAAGATGGAATTAAAATGTTATTAATTTTTGCTTTTATAATAATCGTCGTTTTTGTTTTTATCAAAGGTACTATTAATAGAAAACATAATAAAGTATGTAATGGTATTAAAGATGAAATTTTACAAATTACAGATTCTTATCTAGAAAGTAATAACTTATACCCTAAATTAAATGGAGAAGCTATTACACTAGAATTAAGTAATATGACTGATACTGTTACTTTTAAAAAGAAAACAGTTGAAGGTAGCGTTACTTATACAAAATACGGAAATGAATATGTTAAAACATTTAATTTAGCTAATGCTTCCTATTGTACAACTAAAGGTTTTAACAAAAAAACATCTAACTATAATGAAGTTCAAAATATGAAAGTAGAAGTATTATTTAATTATCAAGAAGTAACTCATTACAATTCTAAATGGACAAAATGGTATCCAAGTAATAAAATAAGTGAAAATGAAACAAATGGTGTGAATTTACCAATTGATTCTAAAAATTTACCTACTATTCCAGATACAGCTGTTATTAAAGAATATGTAAGAGATACTAAAACCTATTATAGTTATCGTGATAAAAAATGGAAATGGTATAAGTACAATGTAAACTATAGTGGCTTTAGTGCTACTGCTCCTAAAGGTTATCCAAACAAAGATACAAGCACATTATTAAAAACAGAAGCAAGTGAATGGTCCCTTGATTATCCGGAAGAATTTAGTTATAGACATATTCAAACAAAAAAAGGTTACCAATGGTATAAAATGGATGGCAAAACTAAAGTATATTGGGAAAATGGTAAATATAGTGTAGAAAAACCTGGGGATGAATATACTAAAGAAAAAGGTAACGGTGTTAATATGTATTCATATTATGATGATACATATAGATGGTACAATAAGGATAAAAGAGGTTATTTAACTTATTTCTCATCTACTAAACCTCATGATTATAAATACCGTGATGATTCACTATATACATACACTAGTTGGTCATCTTTCAGTGATACTAGTAAGGTAGATAGTTCTAACAAAAGTTATCGTGAAGAAAAAACTGATATTTATTCAAGATATTTAATTAAGTATGATATGTATTCATTTAAAGTATTTGATAAACCTGTCACTTTAGAAGAATTAGAATCTAAATTAGGTAAATCATACGAAGAGATTGTTAATGATGATAGCATTGAATTAGAAGTAACATTTAATTTTTATAAAGAAAAATAGTTCACTTGAACTATTTTCTTTTTTGTAATTTCAACCGCACCACTTATCTATAATTTAATTCTACATCA
>ERZ824480.598-NODE-598-length-43887-cov-17.658241_pt1 | contig 43887 bp, 45 predicted proteins | sample MGYA00519861_ERZ824480 | MGnify/ENA primary metagenome ERZ824480 (study PRJEB31778, sample SAMEA3449152) | human gut metagenome | biome: human gut; feature: human-associated habitat; material: faeces | place: United Kingdom | collected 2010/2012 ... | reverse complement strand
AAAGTGTGCATAATCAAAATTTCTTTTGATTTTACACACTTAAGTTTATACTCTCTACAGGAGGTCTACATAAATAAAGTGAGCCTGAAGCCACTGTAAACGCTGCCATCGTCAGGAACGGTACTGCGATAACCGGCTGGACCACGCGAAATCGTTGGCGTAACAGCCTCTACGTACAGAGTAGCGATGATACGCGGAATTGTTCGAATAGGACTCTGTCGTGAATTCCCATAAGTTTCCACCCAAATCGTAAATATTACATACTGGTGTCGTTTGCCCTGTTGGAACCAATGTACTTGAGCTACTTTCCTTTATTTGGCTTACTCCTGTTATATCTGTATATGAAAATGTTGTATTTTCATAATTTCCTTCTTCTGAGCTAATTACATAATCACTATTTACTTTTTGCAAAAATGCTATTGTTGTATCCCCTGCATAACTACTTACTAATTTTGTTTTTGCTTTATAGCCTTGTTTTGTTGCAAAACCTTCTGCTAAACTTTCTGCTTGTGTTCCTGTTACATGATTATATGGTGCCTGATTGGCTTTTATTGTTACTGTTTTTGTTACATCATTTGAACTTCTTAATGTTTTTGCTTCTGTATTCTCTTTATCCCCTACTTCATATCTTCCTATATAAAATCCTTTATATGTTTCTACACTTGTTTTTTCATCGTCTGCTAAAGTTTCTGAATATAAACTTAACGAGCCCATTCCATTATACCACGTTCTCTTATATTCTGCTATTGTTGCTACTGGCACCCATACAAATTGTTTTTCATCTTTATCTTCTATTACTACTCCTCCTTGTACTGTTGAAGCTGAATCTTTTGAAATTCTAAATCCTTCTGGAATCCATACCTCTCCATCTGAATATGTTACTTTTGTATTTGTTTGCATATATTCATAAACATCTTTAAATTGGTTTACTGTTACACTAACATTTTTTGTATAACTTTTTCCATTCACTGTTCCTGTTACAGTAAAAGTATATGTTCCGTTTTTTGTTACTGCATATGGAATGGTTTTATCTACTACTGTTGTTCCACCTATTATTGAGTGTGAAAATGTTATATAAAGTGCGTTTCCTAAATATACACTAGCTGCATCAGTTATTGCTGAACCTGTTCCATCGCTGTTTGCTACAACTTTTGCTTCTCCTATTGTAATTTCTGGTGTTTGCGTTTCTCCACCTGTACTACCACCAGAACTACTTCCTCCTGAAGAATTTGTTTTATTTTCTACTGTTACTGAATATTCTCCTTTTTTTACTGTTAATGTTCCATCTGCATTTTTTGTTACACTATCTATTTTTCCTTCTGTTATTTTTGCTTTTAAGAAATCTTCTAATGTTTCATAATCATCAGTCAAATAAAATTCTAGTATAGTTCTATTAATTGCTTCTTTTACTTCTGCTTCTTTTGTTAAATTTGCAGAATTTTGTGCCTTTTTTATTATTCCGTCATCTCTAATAACTGCATTTATGCTTACTCCAGCTAAAATTATAAGTACTACCACTGTAACAACTAACGCAATAAGAGTTATTCCTTTTTTATTATTTAACATAAATTACTCTCCTCCTCGTTTGTGCTTTTAATATATTTTCAACTATTTTTCTATTTTTATTCATTGTTTTATACCTTTTTGTAATCTTGTATAATCTCGTATTTATTTCTTAGTTGAATTTTGTTTTCTTTCACGGTTTATATTAAAGTCTTTTGCGTATATACATCTATTTACGTATATATTTTATTTTCTTGTTACAATTATGTACTTATTCTATATACGTTATAGATATAAATACTCCACCTAGATGATATCATTATTTTCACACCAGTGCAATAGTTTTTCTTTAACTTTTTCAATTTGTCGTTTTTTGTTGAATTTTGTCGTATTGCATTTTTTATAATATATATCAGATTAAAAAAATGATGTATAAGCATTTTATTTAAATATATAATTTCTAAGCACTCGCACTACCAAAACAAACCTCTGATTTTAATTAATCAGAGGTTTATTTTTATCTTATTTTTTTGTTTTTGCATAATCTTTTGAATTTATTATAGCTATTCCAGCTACTAATATATCTGCTCCAACATATATTATTTTAATATTTTTTCTAATATACTAATTGTGTATACCTTTAGCTATAGCAAAAAGTTTCTATTTTTTCTCATTTAAGATTGCTTTTACGTCTTCTTCATTTAATTCAACTGCTTTAGCTATTTTCTCTATTGGAATGTTTAGCTTGTGTAAATTTTTTATTACATTCTTTTTTTCATTTTCTCTTCCGTTTTTTTCTCCTTCAATTCTTCCACGTTTTTCTCCTTTGATTCTTCCACGTGCTTCTCCTATTTTCAAGCCACGTATCTCTCCTTCTTTTTCTCCAAGTTCTCTGTTTGTTTTCATCTCTACATCATATCTCATTATGCTCCATTCACGTTCTTCATACTTTGCAACTTCTTCTGGATTCTGACTTAATTTATTTAGTTCTTTTACTGTTTTGTTTATTTCTTTATTTTCTTTGGCCGACATTTCTACTTTCTCCTCCTTACTTCCATCTATCAACCATAGCCATTGCTCTAGCTTTGTGTTGCAGTCTGGATTTTTTTGTTTAAATTTTGGTAATTCTATAAAATGCATTTCAAATGTATTTGTTGCTTCTTCCTCTTCTTTCTTATAACCCATATCAACAAATTCTATTGGATTCGTATCTTCATATTTCATTCTTGCTATTGAATGATATGCATTTCTCTCTAAATAATTATATTTCAATATGTTTATTGTTATTATCTTTTTTAATTCTTTATAATTCTGCTTAGCTTTTAATTGCTCGGCTGCAAGTTTTGATAGATATGTGCTAGATCTTTCTTTTATATTATGCTCATTTGAAACCTGCATTTCTACGTCTACCACTCTTTCATTATCTATATCCAATTTTAAATCTAATATTCCAAGTTTTTCGTCTGCCATATTAGGTGTTAATTCTGGATTTTTTACTTCTACTTTATTTATATGTATATTCAAAATTGCCTCTAAGAAATCCTTTAACATTGAATTATTTTCTTCTCTTGCAAATATTCTTTTAAAGACATAATCTGATGTTAGTGGCAGTCTTGTCACTTTTTGACTTCTTGCATCACTATTATTATTTTCTTTTAAATTAAAACCGTCCATTGACTTCCTTTCCATTTTACCATCTCATTTACTATTTTTCAACTAATAAGTAAAATTTTTGCATATTTTCTCTCTTATTTTTCTCTGGAAGTTCTCAATATAACATTTCTCTTTAGATTATAATTATTTAAATTTAATTTTTTGGATTTTTACCTTTCGCTATAGCGAATATAGAAATTAAATTTCTAGATTTAATACTAATTTGATAAAATTTTTTAGAATTCTAATAATAATTAACGTTAATTCTACAATAAAAAAAGTTATTGTATTTTCTCATTATATACTCTAATTTCTAAAAAAGCAATTAAAATTGAAAGCCAAATTATTACAATTTTCCCTATTTTTTTGCATTCTTCAATCATTCCATTTAGGCTTTCTACTTTTTCTAATATAGTAAATGCAATTCTTAATTTTCTTGACTCTTTTGATATAATAAAAGCATAAAAAATCTCATTAAGTACAATACTTAATAAGATTTTTTTATTTATGCTTTTATATAATATAATTTTACCCTTAATGGTCTTAATACTGTTATTGGTATATTTATCATTCATTATAAAAATTTCCATTTAGCAAGTCTTGTATAGAGACTTTTCATGTATTTTATGCATTTTCAATATATAATGACCATTTTTAAGAAATTGGATGTGAATTTTTTTCAAAATTAAAAAGTCCTAACTAGACGCACAGATAACCCCGCTGAATTACTGGTGCTATCAATCTTGCCTGTGCTGAAATTAACATAGTATGCACCGGTTAGGGTGAGGAAGTTGTTTGAAGACGACCAATATTCCGTTTTTAATCCATATCTACTATAATTTGAAGCTGTTATCCCTAATTGTCCTGCAAACATTGCCCATGTATCTATTGTTGGAGTACTCCAATCTCCTGATGTCATACTTTTGGCACTTGTAAAATCGTATATAGCACTATTATTATAATCACTTAATGCCATTACATTAAATCTTGGATTTCCACTACCTCTGGCAGATAATACGTTCTTTGTTCCAAATGCACCATTATAATTTGTTTTACTTACATAATATTCTTTTAGTCCTGTTACAGTAGATATTGTATAACTAGTACCTCCCCATGAGCCACTTCCACCATTTTTAAAGTCTGCAAATATTATTCCATCCACCGTTCCATTTCCATCTACATCAGCATAATATCCTACTCCAGAAGTACCTGTAAACGTATTATCTTTTACTGTTACAGAATATGTTGCTGTTTTTTCATTATAATTTGTGTTAGATGCGCTCTTTACAGTTATTGTTGCACTTCCTGCTCCAATTGATTTTACTGTTACTGTATTACCACTTACACTAACCGTAGCTACACCTGTATTTGATGACCATGCACTTATACTTCCAGTACCACTCGTGGTAAATGAGGTACTATTCGGATAATTTATTGTACCACTATAAGATGATAAACTTAAGCTTCCACTTGCTTTATTTACATTCACTGTTTGTGTAGTGCTTTGAGTTTTATAGCCTGCTTTACTTGCTTGTACTGTTACTGTAAATGATGAAGTATTTGTTACTGTTGGCATTGTCGTACTGTACGTGCCTCCATTTATTGAATACTCTAATTTTGCGTCACTTGGAGTTACGTTTACCGTTACAGCATTATGTTGTCTACCATCATAAGTTCCTGTATATGGAGTTACTCTTAAATCTATGCTTCCATTATTTACTGTTGCTTCATAGGTTGCTGTTTTTGATGTATAATTTATTGTTTCTTCTGTTGTTACTGTTATTATGGCTTTTCCATTTGTTGTTCCAGGTTTTACTGTTACTGTATTTCCATTTAAACTTGCAGTTGCAATATTGGTATTTGAAGATGTTATGCTTACACTTGTTGTATTTTCATTTATTGTAAAAGATGTGCTGTTTGGATATGTTAAAGTTCCACTATATGAAGAAAGTGTTAATTTTCCTTCTGCTCTATTTACCTTTATTGTTTCTGTTGTAGATACTGTTTTATATCCTTCTTTACTTGCTACTACTATTACTGTAAATTCCGATGTATCTTTTATCTTTGGCATCTCTTCACTATATTTTCCACCATTTATAGAATATTCTAATTTAGCATCTCTTGGTTCAACACTTATTTCAGATAAAGCGTTGTGTTCTTGTCCATCATATGTTCCAACATATGGTGTTACTTCTAATTTAATTGTTCCATTTTGCACTGTTGCTAAGTGGATTACTTTGTTTTCTGCATAATCTCCATTTGCTGCACTTTTTACAACTATATTAGTCTTTCCAGCTGTTATACCGTGGTTTTACCGTTACAGTACTTCCATCTAAACTTACTGCGGCAATGTTTGGTGCATCTGAGTTTACCGTTAGCTCTCCTCCAGAAGCATTATTTGTTATCTCAAAACTGTCACTGTTTGGATACGTATATGTTCCATCATATGAAGATAATGTTAAATCTCCTGAAACTGCTACTCCTTCATACGTTATTTCTACATCTCCATTTTCCTTATCTTTTAACAAAAATTTATATTGATCATTAATTATAATGTATGCATTCTTGTTATCTATCTTTTCTTTTGAACTCAAATCGTAATTTTTCTTTCCTGTACTTATTTGCTCTAAATAATTTTCTAAATTTACAGTCTTCCTTTCAACTTGAATATCTGCTTTTTCAAGTTCCAATGCCTCTTTTATTCCAGCTATTGTTTGAATTTTCTGTGTGCTTTTCGCTTTGTCAAATAAATTGTTATTTCCAATTACTAAGCTTGCACTTACTCCTGCTAATATTAATAAAACCACTATTGTTACTACTAGCGAAATTATTGTAATTCCTCTTACTTCTTTTGTTTTCATGTATTTTTCTTCCTCCTAATTTATTATTAAGTAGATTACTTAATGATAATAATTAAGAGGCTTTTTTTCATATGTCAAGCTAGTTTTAACATGTTTCTTATTCATCTAATCTATAAATTTTTTTATAAATTTACAGTATAAAAATTTATAGATAATACTTGATTTTATTTGTTCTTTTGGTATAATAATGGCAAATAAATACTTCATTAAGTAATCTAATTAATGATAATAAGTAACGAGATATTTTCATTGAAAATACCTCGTTATTTTTCTTCTTATTCTTAAATAATATTTCTTCATTTTCTTTGCACATTCCAAATTTAAATTCACGTTCTTCTTTTATACACATTATATTATGTATAAATAAGTTATCATATTTTTTTCTGTTAAAATGAGGTTATCATCAAGAATAATTTATTTGAAAGGACATAATAGCTGTGCAGTTTAAAAGAATAAAAGATTTACGTGAAGATAATGATTTGTTTCAAAGAGATATTGCAAATCTGTTAGGTATTTCTCAGCAATATTACTCTGAATATGAAAGTGGTAAAAGAACAATAACTATTTCTCACTTAATTACGCTTGCTAAGTATTATAATGTTTCCATTGATTATCTAGTAGGGCTTTCTAATTTTAAAGATGAAAATAACAAAACGGATAAACTTGCTTAAGCATAAAAATTATCCGTTTCAATTCATTTTTATACATTTTCTACTCATTTACTAATTTTTTCTTTAAAATTTCAAAAAAATAATCGCTATATTTCTACAGCGATTATTTATATGTAACTATTTTTTTTCTTCATTTTTTGAAGACTTTGGCATTTCAATATCATTTGTTATTATGTTTGCTCTGCCTAATACCATTACTAATCCAATGAATAGTAGGATTATTCCAACAACTATTAACATTACACATGTTGCAATATTGTTACCTTGTATACTGCCTTGAATTCCAGCAAATAACATGCTAACACCAATTATTGCTAATAATATCCAAAATACCCATACTACTGTTTTTACTTCTTCGTTTTTCTTAGCCATGTTTGTTCCTCCTTCGTTAATTCTTTCTACATTATATTGAATAATTTTATAAAAGTCAATATTTTCGGTTATACTTCTCTACATTTTATTATCAATCTTTGTGTTCCATAATTTTTACATGTGATTAATGTCATCTCTTTTTTTCCATTAGTTAACTGGCTAGTACAACTAACATCTGTTGGATCTACTATGTATTTATTATAAGCCTCATATGTAACTGTTTTTCCTGTTGCCAAATCTTTTAAAGTGGCTATATCTCCTATTTCCATTTGATTTAACTTTCCAAATAATTTTCCATTTGCATAATTATGGCCTACTATGCAATAGTTTCCTATTTTGTTTGGACCATTGCCCCAGTATTTGTTTAATGATATTTTTAATAATTCATCTGATGTTTCTGAAAGTACTGGATAACTTATTCCTATACAAGGAATAGATAAAATAGATTCTGTCATATCTGCATATGGATCTTCTTGGGAATCCTTATTGTCTGAAGATTGATTCTGGTTTGGTGTATCATGAATTTCTCCATCAGCATCATTTGATTCTTGTTCATCTAGCGCTATTACTAATACATCATTTACTATGTTTTTTGTTGTATTATCATTAGCAATTGTATTGTTAGTATTTTCTATTTGGCTTAATATTGCATGTGCCACTTCTTCGCTCTTATTTCTATCATTTTCTGCATATATATAATATGAAAATAAAATACAAATTAAGAAAACGGATAAAAAGAATCTTATTTTATACATTCTTTTTTTACGTTTTATTTCTGGTGTTATGTATAACTTTTCAGTGACTAAAATTTGATTCATTTTGTACCGCATTCCTCCCTTTTTTTATTTTTCAAAATTTACATATCTCTTATGATTATAACATTTTTTGTTTTATTTTTAAAGGCCTTTTTTTATTTTTGACATTACCTCCAAAATTACTAGTTTTACCTCCTCACAATATTATTTTCATAATAACATGTTTTTTCATTTTTTTAATTTTTAGTAATATAACTAAATATTTATGTTTTATTTTTTCTCACTAATATAATCTGCAATTTTCCCAAATTGTTCTAATGTTAAACTCTCTCCTCTTACATTTTCATTAATTTCAAGCTCTTTCCACATATTTTTTACATCTTCTTTACTATGCATTATGTTGTTATTTGTTAGCACATTTGATAGTGTTTTTCTGCGTTGCATAAAGCTTTTTGATATTATATTGAATAGTAATTTTTCATCTTTTACTTGAATTTTTTTACCTTTTCTAACTTTTAATTTAATTACTTCAGACTCTACTTTTGGACTAGGTACAAATAATTCTTTTGGAACTTTTATAATACTTGTTGCGTCTGAATAATATTCAACAGCATATGTTATTGCTCCCGCAAGCCTTGTTCCCGTTTTTGCAGTTAGCCTTTCTGCTACTTCTTTCTGCACCATTACTATTATTTCATCTATATCTAGTCTATTTTCTAATAGTTTCATTATAATTGGAGTACTAATATAATATGGCAAATTTGCAACTATTTTTACATTTTTTATTTCTGTTTGTTTTCTTTTTTCTGCAATTATTTCATTCAAATTTATTTTTAATACGTCTTCATTTATTATTTCTAATTTACTTTCAGCTTGACCGTTTATATTTAGAATAAATCTATCTTGTAATATATTTACCATTCTTTTATCAAGCTCTACTGCAATAACATTATTTGCTTCTTTCAATAGTCTATTAGTTAAAACACCAAGCCCTGGCCCAATTTCTATTATTAAATCTTGCTTATCTATGTTAGAGCTATGTATTATTTCATCTATAACATTATCATCTACCAAAAAGTTTTGCCCCAAACTTTTATTAGCCTGTATTTTATATTTATGTAATATTAGTTGTGTTTCTTCATATACATTCATTTTTCGCATTCCTCTCTTCTATTTGCAGTTTTAGCTAAAAAATAAGTGTTGCACCTACTATCCCCGCATCATTACCTGCTTGAGCAGTTAATATTTTAGGTAGATTTTCTTTATTAAATAAATATTCTCCACTATAAATTTTTTCTTTTAATCTCCCGAATATTAATTTTTCATAATGCGACATACTTCCACCTATGCTTATCGCTTCGGGTTCTAATATGTTTATTATGTTTGCTATTCCTAATGCTAAATTATCAACATATTCTTCTAATAGATTTTTCACATCATCATTATTCATATTTTCTTCTACTGCTTTTGTTAAGTCTGCAGCACCAACATATTCTGTAATTCCTAGTATTTTTTGCATCTGCTCTTTGAATTTTTTCTTTGAGCAATACACTTCAAAACAACCTTTATTACCACAGTTGCACTGTTCTCCATTTTTATTTATTACCATATGTCCAAATTCGAATCCAGCATTGCGCATAGGTCTTATAAATTTACCTCCAAAGAAAGCAGCTCCGCCAATTCCTGTACCGATGCACAAAAATACACAATCATTATAATCTTTTAGTGACCCTTTGTATTTTTCTGCTAATGCCGCACATTTTCCATCATTTTGTAAATTTATTTTTAGTTCTTTACTTCCAAATGCTTCTCTTAATTTTTGAGTAATATTAAACTCTTTTATTTCTAAATTCACAACATTTTTTATATATCCATCTTTTGGATTTCCAGGTGTTGCAATACCAATACTTTCAATTTGGCATAAATTATATTTTGTACTTTGCAATATTTCATTTACTCCGTGAACTATAGAGCTTACTATATAATCTTCTAAACTTACATTTCTTCTATCATTCATGTAATAAGTTCTTTTTTCTATTATTTCGCTATTTTCATCTACCAAGCCAATTGCAACATGGCTTCCACCTAAATCTATTCCAAATTTCATAAATAGTCTCCTTTGAATTTCACAATACAATATTAACATATAATTTTAAAAAATGCAAAAAAAATTCGCCCAAAATGGGGCATCCCCATTGGGCGAAGGTTTTATACTCCTGCTGCTGAAAACATGAATGTTCCCATGTATACTTGAATACAAGGTACAAGTACAACTACAACAACAAATATTAATAGAACACCAACTATCGAATATACTAATTGTGGCAATATAGCCATAATTTTATCCATTGTATTTTTTATATCAACATCCATATATTCTAATAATTTTTCCATCATCGCAGATAAGTCTGTTTGCATACCTACCTTTAACATCTCGGTTATCATTGTTGAACCAAGGCCTGCTTTTTCGAATGGTTCTATCCATGATGTTCCGACTAAAATATTGTTTATAGATGTTTCTACCATTGCTCTCATAACAAAGTTATTTACTACGTTTTTGCTGACATCTAATGCATCTTGAATTCTCATTCCATTTTCTAGGTTTAGTAACATTGCTCTCATAAGCCTCGAGTAATCCATAGTATAGTTTAACTTTCCAAATATAGGCATTGTATATTTAAAATAGTCAAAGTTATATCTTCCTTTTGGAGTATTTATATATGCAATTATTACTGCTGCTATTGCTCCAATTATTCCAACTGGTACATACCAGTGTGCAGCAATCCATTCTATTACATGTGAGAACGCTATTGTTATTCCAGGTAGTGTATCTTTTGTACCAACTTCATCATACACATTTTGTATTGTAGGTATTGTGTATAAGCTTCCTACAAATAATAATGCTATTAATGCTACCAATTGTATTACATTTGGAATTATTATTTTCTTTAATTTTTTAGACGTATCTGTGCTAGTGTCTAAGTATTTTACCGCCTGTTGAAGTGATTGAGTTAAGGAACCTGAAAGTTCTCCAACTTTTATCATATTTATATATATATATGGAAATATATTTTCATAATATTCCATTGTTGTATACATATATTCTCCTGCTTCAAGACCAGCTAATATATCTTCCAAAACACCTCTAAATGTAAGGTTTTCTGTACTCTCTATTATTGTGCTTAATGCATGAATATTGTTAAAATCTGCTTTTTTTAGTAAATAAAAATTTTGCGTAAATACCATTATATCTCTTGTGGTTACTTTTTCTTGCTTGGAAATAGCAAGGTTTACTTTTTCCACAAATGATTGCTTTTTTCTACCTCTTCCTTGTATTACACTTGAAGAGTTTGCAGTTTTCATTATTTCATCTATATCAGTTACATTTTTCTTTTTTGTGTTTACTTTTTTTCTTCCATAACCTACTTGAACTACATCTATTGGTGTCAAGTTGCCTTCTTTTAGTCTTTTTACTAGTGATTGTTTGTTTCCACTTTCAACCCTGTTTTTTACTATTACTCCTTCTCTAGTAATGGCTCTATATACATATTCTGGCATTTTTTATCACAAACCTCCTTTTTTGTTCAAATTCAGTTTTAATTTTCTAATATAATTTTTGAGGATCATCTAAAAGTCAACATTTATACTTTTTAATCCAAACTAATATCCAATATGGTTTCCGTTGTTTCCTCTTTTTATTTTTAATTGCATTATTGTTCTATTTAGAATCTCTATGTTCTTCTCTTCTATTTGAGCCTTTGCTTGGTCTAATGTTATTCTATCATCAACAAATAGTTCTGCAATTGAGTTTATTAGTCCTATGCTTCCATTAGCAGAGTTACTTTGTATTGCGTCTTCTATTTCCGAAACACTAAGCTTTTCTTTTCTTATTATACCAGAAATAATATTATCTACAACCATAACTTCTGGAACTAATACCAATTTTCCATCTTTTCCACGAATTAATCTTTGTGATGTAACTAATTTTAATAGTGAAGCTATCATATATTTTATACTTTGTTGGTCTGATATATCGTAGAAGTTTATCATTCTATCGATTGTTTCTGCACAAGATTTTGTGTGTAATGTTCCAATTACTAAGTGACCTGCTTCTGCTGTTTCTATTGCAGCATCCATTGTTTCTCTATCACGAATTTCTCCGATTACTAGAATATCGCAGTCCTCTCTTAAACAGTTTTTAACACCATCTTTATATGTTAAAACATCTTGTCCATATCCTACTTCTTTTTGTACTATTACAGATTGTTTACATTTATGCTTAAATTCTACTGGGCTTTCAAGTGTTAGTATTTTTTTATTTTGTGTTTCATTTATTTCATTTATCAGTGCATTTAAAGTTGTTGTTTTACCAGAGTTTGTCTTACCAGTTACAAGAACTAAACCTTGTGGTTGGTACATCATTCTTCTTACTATATCTGGAACACCTAGTTCATCAAATGTTGGTAATTCATTTTTTATAAGTCTTAATGTAAATACTGGAACATCTCCAGATAAAGATATGTTAACTCTGAAACGAAGTCCGTTAAACTCAAATGATGAATCTAGTTTTTTTGTTTTTGTAAAAACTGCATCTTTATCTATGTTACCTCTTATGAAATAATCATATATATCTGCCATATCTTCTGGCGTAAGATTATCACATCCTTCGTATGGAGTTAAATGTCTTGCAATTCTTAGCATTGGTCTAATTCCACTTATTAAATGCACATCTGATGCATCTTTTTCTATCGCTGTTTTTAAAATATCATCTACATCTACCATGTTACTCTCCTTTTTGTATATTACCTTTATTTTAATATATAACTAATTTAGAGTTTAATTCTTTTAGTGTTGTATATCCATCTAAAATCTTATTGAATCCATCTATTACTAAAGGCTTATACCCTTCTTCCATAGCTTTTTTTCTAATTTCCAAGCTTGACTCACCTTTTATTACTAGTTCTTTTATAGCTTCAGACATATCTAATATTTCGAATATACCAATTCTTCCATAGAAGCCACTATCGTTACAATATTGACACCCAACAGTATCATATGTGTATTTTCCTGTGAAATCATATTCGACTCCGTATTTTTTTGCTATTCCATTAATTATATTCTTTTCTTCTTCTGTATACTCTCTTTTTACTGCACATTTAGGGCATACCTTTCTTACCAATCTTTGAGAAAGTGAAGTTGCAAGTGTACTTGCTATATCGTAGTCAGAAACTCCTATTTTTCTTAATCTAGTAATAACCTCTATACTGTCTATTGTGTGTATTGTTGATAAAACGTAGTGTCCTGTTTGACCTGCTTGCATAGCAATTTCTGCTGTTTCTCTATCACGAATTTCTCCAACAAGAATTATGTCTGGATCTTGTCTTAAAACAGTTCTTAAAGAATCTGAAAATGATGTTTTTGTATCAATTTCGATTTGGTTTAGCCCTGGAATTCTTATTTCTACTGGGTCTTCAATTGTTGTAACATTTATTTCTGGTTTATTTAAGAAATCTATAATACTGTACAATGTTGTTGTTTTACCTTCTCCAGTTGGAGCAGCAATTAAAACTATGCTGTTTCTCTTATTAAAACATTTTTTTACAAGCTCTGGATCATTTGGAAATCCTAATTCAAATATTTGTTGTACGTCTGCATTTTTCTTTAAAAGTCTTAAAACAAATTTTTCACCATAGACATTTTTCTGTGAAGATACACGAATATTATAATCACTATATAGCAAAATTCTACCATCTTGAGACTCCTGTTTTTCTTGATGCATGTTGGAAATTGCCTTTAATCTTCCTATTAATTGTGCTTGCTTATCTTTTTCTATTGTTGCAGCAGTTACAAGCTCTCCATCTATTCTGTATCTTACTCTTATAGAATTTTCTTCTGGCTCTATATGAATATCACTCGCTCTTTTTTCCATACCATTTTTTATTATAGAATTTACAAGCTCTGATATATCTGCATTAACATCTATTTTTTCTGTTGCAGCAATTTCCATAGAAGTTAAAATTTCATCAATAATGCTATCAAAAGTAATATATCTCTCCATTATTAAGCCTTTGTTTAAAAACAAAAGCCTCATATTTTCTAGCATTCTCTGGTTAGCCGTGTTCGAAAAACATACTTTTATTTTTCCACTACCCACCTCAAAAGGTATTGCTTTATTTCTTCTTGCAATATCAATAGGTAAATACTCTGGTATATTTATTCTTATATCTGAAGCACTAAGCAACATAGGTTTTTCACCTAATATATCTGCTATTGCAGCAATTAGTTTTGATGGATTACCTATATGTAATTCATATAATATATCTCCAATTTTTTTTGAAGGATGCTCCTTTTGGTACTCTAATGCCTTATTTATATCTTCTTCACCAACAATTCCTCTTTTTACAAGCTCAATTCCAATTGGCTGTGTTCTTCTGTTATCCATACTTATAATATCCTTTCCAAGGTTAAATTTTAATTATTAAATATTTTTAACCTTCAACTCTTTTTATAAATAATTTACCAATATCTTAGAACATAATCTATCTTTTGATTTATTAAATTTTGCGTTGAATCACCAACAATAATTTTCACCGAAAGTATATTTTTTTGAAAATTATCTACTGTTTTTGTTGAGTTAATTACAGAAAAATATTGAACATTCGAAGCAACTTTAAATTCTCCTCTATATATGCATTTTTCTGTTTCATTGTATTTATATTCTGTTCCATCTTCAAATTTAATTGTTTTTGCGGTTTCATCAACGACTACAGCACTGTTACTCTTTGAATCACTAATTAAACAACTATTTAGTGTGTCAAAATCTCCCGCATTTTCTATAGCATCTTTCATCATTCCTATGTTATTGTAAAACAAACTACTTACTCCAGCCATTATTCCTACTATGGCTGTTAACACAATAATATAAATAGTAAGAGTTAACAATGTTACGCCTTTTTCTGACTTTAAACAATTATTGGTCATTTTCTCACATTTCTCCTTCAGATGTTCATGTAATTATTTTTCTTTTACTTTTAATTTGTTAATAGTTATTGATTTTTCTTCACCATTTACATCATATCTCACTGTAATTATTGCCTTTTTAAATGAATCTTCTAGTGTTTCAGTACTAAATTCTACTTTATAATCGTCACTTATATCAACATCTCCAAGGGCTTCTAAATATGAAACAAAACTATCATTAACTTTTTCAAAACTTTTTTCATCAACTTTTTCTAGTATGATTGTTGCGTACGCCATTGCATTTGCACTTTTTCGTATTTCTACTACTGTACTATAAGTGTTTACCATAAGTGAAATTATAACACCAGAAAATATACTTAATACTATAATGCCAATTGTTAGGTCAATTCCTGTTATTCCCTTATTATTTGATATAATTTTTTTCATATTTTTTTGTTTTCCTTTCTCAAGGTATGCTTTACATTCCAACCAAAATTATCCTTTGTAAAAAATTATACAATTTGTAGTTATTAGAGTAATTATGTTTGTAACACATAAGAAAAATCCTATTGGTAACTTTTTATTTGTTTTACTATAGTTTGCCCTTTTTTGATTAATTTTATCAATTAAAACTTTTATAGACATTGCTAAAAGCGTAAATATTACAGTTAATATAGAACAATATTCATATGTGAATATTAACATTATATTAAGTAAAATTAAACAATCCAATGTATAATTATTCTTTACTTTCTTCTTATAATAAATGGTATTTGCCATAGTTAATATTACTAATGTTAATAAGTATATGACATATCTATAAATACTAGCAGAGTCTACTATACATAGATATATTATATACACTGCTTCTACTATTGTAAGATATAATGTTACTTCATTTTGGATGTTTATTTTTTCTTTATCTATTCCAGACACGATAAATAGACCAGCTATATATAGCAAGCCAAAGATAAAATATATTATTGTTTGTGCTGTTAAAGTATATATGTTAAGCTTTATTGATAGTGCAAATAATACAAATACCAATCCTGAGCAAAATTCTAGTATGAAATACCTAGGACGTATTTTTTCTTTACAATATCTGCACTTTGCTCCTAAGAATATATAACTTAATAATGGTATCATATCCCAGAATGATAATTTATGGTTGCATTTTGGGCAATATGACCTTGTATGTGTTATATCTTCTCCTCTTGGTATTCTATAAACAGCAAGTGTAAAAAAACTTCCAAAAGTTATTCCTATAAGGAATATGTAAATATATAATAGTAGGTTCATGTTTCTCCTTGTATGCTTAGAGTTTAAAATTTATTAATTATTTTTATGGTATAATTTTTCATTCTACCTATAAAACTGATCTTTTTATGTAAAAAAGGTTACCTAAAAAGGTTTTTTCAAATGTTTTAGGTAACCTTATTTTATGAATATAAACTTTTTATATTCTTAGTATTAACTATTTAGCTGTTTTATCAACAATATACTTAGTCATATCAACTTTTATATCATATGTTGCTGTACCTTTTGTATATGTTATAGTATCTGTAGAACCTGATTTAACAGTAAAAGCAGAATCATTAATCTTCTCTACAACATAAGCAACATTAGCTGTCTTACCTGTTGGTAAAGTATTTGATAGAACTTCTATTTGTACAGCTTTAAGGCCTGATTCGATAACATCTTCAGCATAAGCTTTATCTTGAGCTGTTTGAGTTTCTTTAGCTTTTGTAACTATACCATTATTTCCTAATACCATGCTGATTGAAACACCTGCTAATATTAAAAGAACAACTATAGTTACAACTAATGCTACTAATGTGATACCTCTTTCTTTCTTAAACATACTTAATTCCTCCTTTGATAAATTTTTGTATATATTTTTTATAAAAATATAACCGAATTTAATTATTTTCCACTAATATTATTAAAATAGTGGTCTGTTGAGTCCGGATTCTTGTTCGTGTTATTGTTTCCAGACGGTGTAGTTGTATTTTCTGTAGTATTACCCGATGCAGAACTTGTAGTGCTTGAAAATGGGTTTGCTTTTCCAGATTCATAGCTTTTGTCTTGTTTTTTTATTGTTAAGTCTGAATCTGTTATTTCACGTGTTATATTCTGTTTTGGATAATCTACTATTTCTTGACTTATTTCATCCTTTATTGTATTGGATGTTTTATATGCTTCTACTGTACTTGGAACCACTTTGTTGTTTGGTATATAGTCGTAAAAAATAACTCCAAAAACTAAACATACTGCTATGCATAAAAGCAATATTATAAATATTTCTTTTATTATTGACTTCATTTTTTACTCCTTCCTTACTGTACTGTAGTATTTGTATTTGCTTGTTCATTTGTATTATTTGAGCTTTTTGAACTACTTGAATTTGAGCTTGCGCTTGAAATTGTTTCAGCCTTTATTGCTACATTGTTTACTGTAAATGTTGCTGTTACATTTTCACCACTAGCAGTCATCTTAAAGTTTTCTATTCTAAATGCCAAATCGGAATCATTTTCTAATGCATATATATAGCTTATAACTCCAACATAACTTCCTGTAGTTGTAAAGTTCAATGTATACTTGTTATTTACTCCTGTTGATGATACATCCCATTTTAGTGTAACACCCTCTTTTGTAGCATATGACCCAACTTTATTCCATAAGAATTCCATTGCATATGTCTGTTCAAGATTTGCTTCCTGTATTTCTTCATCTGAACTTACACTCGCTAAATCTAAATATTTTTGCTTAGCTGTTGTAAGGTATTTAGTTGCAGTTTGTAAATCGTCAATTTTCTTTTTATAAGTTACATTTTTAAGATTGTTTAATTCATCTACTTCATTATCTAAATTTAAACTTTCTTGTTTTATATTGCTAATACTTAATATACGAAAACTTCCGACTGTAAGTCCCTTTACCATACATATAATTATAACAACTGTTAGAAGTATAGAAATTACTGTAATTAAAATGTCTTTCATGGCAACTCTCCTTCTATTACAATTTTTACAATGTTACCTTCTTTTGTCGCTTCTGAAGATACAACAGATGAAGGTGTTAATACTCCTTTAGATTTTAATAAAGCTTTAAAATATGCTAATTGTTCATATTTTTCTGATTGAGCATTTATTACAATCTTTCTAGCGCTTGGGTTTTCTATTGATGTAAGTACTACTTCTTTTGGAATAACATACATTATCTCACTTAAGAATGTAGTAATTACATTTTTATATGCATTCTTAGTATTTGCAGCATCTGATGCATTTTGTAAATTTGTTGTAAGTGTTGTATATTCAGATGTTTTTGAATTTATTTTTTCTTTATCTCTATCTATTAATGTTATTTGAGCATTTATATCAGTTTTTGTATCACTAATTTCTTTTTCTTTTTCTTGTATTCCATAGTCTATATACGTTGCAAGCCCTCCATAAACAACTAATAGTACTAATACTCCGAAAAAATCACGCATAACCCATTGTTTTACTTTTGGTGAATTCAAATTGATATTTATTTTCTTTTTACCATTGTCTTTTCCTTTTTTTCCACCAAATGTAATATCTGAGAATAATGCTTCTTTAATTTGCTTCCAAGTATTCTTTTTATTGAAGTTCATATTTGCAAGTCCATATTCAAGTCCTTGCAATGCAAGTGATATTGCAGAGTTTACCTCAATATAATCTTTCATATTAACCTTTGGGCTATCTTCTATAAAGAATGGTTTTAATATTTCACATTTTATTCCATCTAAAAGTTCTTCAAAATACAAATCTATATTATTTATTACAGAAGCTGTTCCAGTAATATAAACTTTATTTATTTTTATTAGAGATGCCCCTATTATGTCTTTTACCTGATTGGCTATAGTAAATAAGTTTGGAACAATATAATTCAAATAACCGTTTTCTTGTTGTTGTAGTCCTTGTCCCTCCATTGTGTATATCGTTGTATTCTTACATATTTCATATGCCTTTAAATACGAATTTTCTTTACTATTTATTTCATCTAGTATTTGTTGAGCTCCAACATCTAACTTTTGTACATCATATATTTTACTTCCTACTAATGTAGTAATATTTGTAATATCTTCAATGTTTACTATTAATACATTTTCCTTTTCATTTGTCTGTGCAATATTTGGAATCGTTAATGCAATTGGTGTTATGTTCTGTAATTTCTTACCATCAAAATTTTGTATCACTTGATTTATTTTCATTTTGTTTTCAGAAACATGTATTACTTTTATCTTTGTCTTATCATTTTGGTCATTAACAATCGCATATCTTGCTTCAAGTGCATTTGGATTATATTGTTTTTCTGTGCATAAAGACTCAAACTCAGTTTCAATTGCCTTTGCCAAATCTTTTCTACTCAATAAATCTGACATATAAAAATAATTGTACATTTCGTCTGTAATATTTACACTTATTGGGTCTTTAAAGCTAAAGGTCTCAGATACTATTTGGTCAATTGTTTGTAATAAATCAGAATATATTTTTATTCCGAAGGCATCAACCTTTAAGTCATCTTTTTCTTTAGTTATTTTTGCGTATTTAATAATATTTCTATCTATATATATTCCTAAACAACTAGCCATTCCGATTCCTTTCTTTTATTTTTATATATTTATTTTTTGCATTTTTCATTAAAAAAATACAATAAAATATAAAATATAATTCATTCACTAATATTTTATCTTTTTTTGAAAAAAAGTCAACATATATATCCAAATAGTAACTAAAATGTAATATTGTAATATTTTTGAAACTTTTGTACAAAAAAAATATCTTATTTTCTATTAAGCTTGTTTTTTAATAGTTTATTTGTACTATGTAAAAAACTAATTTATAGCTCTTCCAAAAATAAGATATTATATTTTCTACCCCCATGCAACTAATGTATTATTGCAACTATTATTATTAGAATTCCAAATATTACTCTATACACTGCAAATATTTTGAAACTTCCTTTTTTTATGTACTTTAACAAAAAATTTATTACTAGTAAGCCAACTAAGAAACTTGCTAATACTCCTATTATAAATGGTACACTAAATACAAAGTCTTTAAACTTTAGCACTGTTGCAGCAAAAACTATTGGTGTTGATAATAAAAACGAATATTTTGTTGCAGCTTCTCTAGTTACACCCATGGCTCTTGCCGTTGTAATGGTAACTCCAGAACGAGATACTCCTGGTATAAAAGCAAGTGCTTGTGATAATCCAATTAAAAATGTTTGCTTTAATGTCATTTCTTCATATTTTACTTTGTTCTTAGAATTTTTATCTACAAAGTACAATACAACACCCATTACCATTAATGCTATTGCAATTATTATTGGTCTATTTAACATGTCTTGACAAAAATGATCTAATAAAAATCCGATTATTCCTCCTGGTATTGTTGCTAAAACAATATACCAGAACATTCTTCCTTGTACTGTTTTTTCCTTCTTAACAGCGTATTTAAATCCGCCTTTTATAAGTTCTATCCAATCCTTAAAAAATACCATTATTATCGCTAGTAATGTTCCAAAATGAAGTGCAACGTCAAATCCATTAAAAGCTTCTGTAAAACCTGGTTGATTTATCCATCCAAACATCCATGGTATAATATTTAAGTGTGCAGAACTAGATATCGGTAATAATTCTGTTATCCCTTGTACAATTCCTAAAATAAGTGCCTGATATATTTCCATTTCCTTTTTTCTCCTTATATTTTATTATATTTTCCTACGTTATAAATATGAATATTTAATACTAGCAAAGTAATACACAATATAATTCTATTTTTATAATCTCTTTACTTTATAAATGTAACTTTTACATTGTTCTATTACTTTTTCATAGGAATTTTCATATTTCTATAATCTTATTCTTTCTCAATTTCATTATCTAAATTAATTGTTTGCTGTTTTGTTTTCTTTACATTTTCCATCATTTCTATATCATTGTTATTTAGCTTTCCAACTATCTTACAAGTATTATCTAAATATAGGTCTATGAACATTTCTTTTTTACTTAATGTTTTTCTCTTATTTTTCTTCTTGCCATCCACACTTAATCGTGGTTTATTCACTTCATCGATTATCGGCATAAATATATTTTCATCAGCCATTTTATCATATAATGTTGGATTTTCTTCTATAGCAATATTCGCATAGTTTTTGGCTTTTTCAGTTTCGCCCTTTATCATTGCAATTCTTGCCAAATAATAATATGCTCCAGATTCCACTTCTTCTGCTTCTATACATTCCATGAAATACTTTTCTGCTTCTTCTAAATCGCCATATAGCAAATTAATTTGACCCAAGCTATAACGTGCATGATATAACACGCTATTTATTTGTGCTGCTTTTTCATAGCATTCCTTCGCCTTTGCAAAATCATTTAACAAAGTATATGTCATTCCTAAATTATAATATAAATCATAATCTGCTGGTCTATATTTTAATGCATTCATGTAGACTTGAACAGCTTCTTTAAATTCTTTCTTACTATTTAATATATCTGCTAAAATCATGCTTGCTTCATAGTAATCTGGTTTCTTCTTAAGAAGCTCACCTAAAATTTGAATAGCTTCCTTTTCTCTTCCAATATTACCATATAGCTTTCCTATTTTTAAATATATTCCTTTTTCTTCTTGATTTAGCTCATAAGTTTTTTCATATTCTTCCAAGGCAAGCTCATATTTTTCTTCTTTCTCATAGATTGTTGCTAAATATTTATGACCCTGTATTGAATTAGGATATTTTTCTGCTAATTGTTGTAAATATTTTTTTGCAATATCTTCTTTTCCTATTAATATAGTAACTTTTGCAACTATTATATAAAATACTTCTGCAAAATCAATCTTCTTTTTATATTCTAGCCATATGAAAAAGATTGGTAATATTACAGATAATAAATACATTATTAATTTTACAATTGTACCAAAGCTTTTACCCAAACTTAACTCTATAAAATTTATAGCAATTCCAACAAATTGCGTAATTAATAAATAAACATAGGTTGTATCATTTTTTCTTATAAATTTTATAAAAATGAGTATAAATAATGTAAATGCAAACAAGTTGAATATTATTTTTTCAAGCATTGTTCTCTCCTTAATTATTTATTTTCAAACTCTTTTTTATAATTTTCTAGAGCTTCTTGTATTGTTTTTTCGGCTTCTTCTCTTCCCATCATTTTATCTACAGTTGTTTTCTTTCCTTCTAGTTGTTTATACACTTTGAAGAAATGCATAATTTCTGCAGATATTTGTGCTGGTATTTCAGATATATCTTTATACTCATTTAAGAATGGGTCATTCTTTGGTATAGCAATAATCTTTTCGTCATCCTCTCCACTATCAGTCATTCTAAGCACTCCAATAGGATAGCATTCTACCAATGTAAGTGGATAAATTTCCTCTTGGCAAAGTACAAGAACATCAAGTGGGTCATGATCTCCCGCATAAGTTCTTGGTATGAAACCATAATTTGCTGGATAGTGTGTTGCTGTATATAGTACTCTATCTAATCTTAATGAGCCAGTTTTCTTATCAAGCTCATACTTATTCTTACAGCCTTTTGGTATTTCAATTACTGCTAAAAAATCATCTTTTTTTATTCTTTCTTCGTCAATATCATGCCAAATATTCATATAAATTCCTTCTTTCCTTTTTGATATTTTTTATTTTAAGGCATTTATATGAAAAAGTCTAGTATTTTAGGAATAAATCTGAAAATTTTCAAAATTCAGCCTTTACTCTACCCATTATACTTCTTTATAAAATTAAAATTTTCCATAAATCTGTTTGTATGCGAAAATTTATCTCATAACTTTTCTGTGCAATATTTTCTATTCTATAAAAATTAAATTTCAAGTGTTTAATTTTAATTATTACATTGCTTCAGAAATCAAACAAATTATACTATCTTATTTTTATCAGTTTTCTACACAACTTATTAAATCCACTCTGACTGAGATATTGAATAGATTGACTTGATAAGAGTTTTTCTTCCATGGCAAATCTATTCCATTCTTTTTCAGAAGGAATTAATTTTGTTATATTCATATACAATTGTAGAGCTTGTATACTTTGGTTGTATTTTTCTAACATTACCATCTCACCCTATATAATTCTGTTATTTCTACATTTAATGCTCTAGCAAGTCTTACCATTACAAGTAAGCTTGGACTTTTAAATGCTTTCTCAATATCACTAATGTGCGCAACTGATACTCCACTTTTTCTTGACAATCCTGAAATTGTCATTCCTTTTTGTTCGCGCACCTCTTTTACTAATATTTCTATATGCATATTTCTTTCACCGGTTCTTCTTAAAAATTTTAAATATTAAATCATACCTAGCTTTCGCTATGGCGAATATTGTAACTTTTTTATTTATTTTTACTTGAATGTTTATTATTAGAAACGGTGCTCTACCTAATATAGCTATTATTTTGCGTAATTTATAATATCACATTTTTTGGAAATCTTATTAAAAATCGTTCGACATTTTCTTATTAAAAATTTACTCCTCTTTTATTTTTTCGCTTTTTTTTGCAAATATACATATATTTATCAATTTAATTGTCAAAAAAGCTTATTTAATTCAACTTTTAAATTTTTTAGTATTTTTTCATTTTTTCTATTGACAAATGGTTATGCTTTGTAGTACAATACATTTTGTTAGCCAGTTAAGTGACTTATATGCAGATGTGGCGGAACTGGTAGACGCACAGGACTTAAAATCCTGCGGTTGAATAAACCGTGCCGGTTCGATTCCGGCCATCTGCACCAAAATATCAGGTTAGAAAACAAATTTCTAACCTGTATTTTTTTGTGTAATTTCGGCAAAAGTGCCAATTTAAAAATAGCTTTTGAGCAGTTCTAAAAAGTTCCAAAAAATATCCAAAAATTAATATAAAATGTCGGGATTACATGTCGGGAAAATTTTAATCTTTGATAGTTCTAGCAATTATATCATTTATTTATTATTATTCCTATTCTGATTATCAGAAAGGATGTAGAAATGGAATTTATACCATACAAAGCTCACGAATGTTTTGAGCATTTATATTATCAAATACCTATGGAATTATTCTTTAACAAAAATTATAGAGATAAATTAAATTCAGATAGCAAAATTCTCTATGGCTTTCTATTAAATAGGTTAACTTTATCAGCTAAAAATAACTGGATTGATGAAATTGGTAATGTATTTCTTATATTTACTAGAAAAGAAGTACAAACAATGCTTAATCTATCTGATAAAACAGCAACTAAAGCATTTAAGCAATTAAATGAATGTAAGTTGATACACGAGCATCTAGTAAAAATAGATGAAGAGGCAAATATGAATGTAAAAAACTTAATAAAAGAACTTGCAGAGCAAGAAAGTGTTAATTAAGAATTAAAAACAAATAATCAATTAGAATGGGTACAAAGAATGAATAGCATTAAAAATAGAGCTGAAGAAATTGTATTCAATGAATTGATTTATGGGTAAATCAACTCGCCAATATTTTGAAAGCAAGCATCGCATTTATACTCCCATATAAATACTGCTTGTCAGTTTTAACTAAAAACTGATTGATGGGGTAATTCTTTCCAAAACCCCTTTAATTTTTTCAAGAAAGGAGAGCAAATTGTGCAAGAACATTTGGAGAAGATTATACATTTGAAAATATAAAAGATAGAATTTATTATAGAAATTATCAACCTAAAGAAAACAATGTATATAGAATAAAAATATATGAAGGTGTAAAGATTAATGCAAATTTATTGAAAACATCATCTTTTATAGATTATATAACCAAACTCAAAATAGTGCCGATAAAACGATTCTCAAAGTAAAAATTAGCTATCTAAACGAAGATATTGAAAGAATAAACCAAAAATTACAAACTTGCAGAAGAATTATAAGTAAAGTAGAAAGAGGAGAAAAAGAAGAAAAGTTAATTAAAAAAAGAACTGAAGCAAATAGAGAAAAAGCTGAAAAAGAAATTGCTAAAAAGAAAGATCGAAAAAGAGAAAGGTAAAAGGACATAGTTTGTCCAGTTTTACCTCTATTTAATTATACAGTCTACATACCAATTCTCTGTTTTTTTATCTATTTCATTTATTTTATTAATAGATAAAGAATCAAAGAAATTTTCAGTAGAAAATTCCAAAGCCAAAATTAAATCTTTAACATTTATGCTAATACAAGTATTACATACCAATTTTGATATGTTATCTTGTGCCTTTCTATTATCTTCTGAATTAGAATATTGAAATTGTCTATTTTGCTTTTGATTTCTTGCAAGAGATGAACTAGTATGTATCACAGAACATCTTGCTAAATATAATTCTTCTGCTGATATATCATAGCCAGTTAGACATGGTAGATAATATTTTTTTGAAAATTCTAAAAAATCATATCCTGTTTTTCTATTATCTATATTTGTTTCAGTAGAATATAACCACGATATTGAATCTATTGTCGAATATAATAATATAAGAGATTCTTCTATATAACCACTCTTAAAACAATCATAAATTGCTGAAATTCTTTTCTTTGTTTTTTTCTTAATTTCTTCTATTTTCATTTTATTTATTCTTTACCTCTTTTATTAACTCATCTAATTTATTTCCATCCACCAGTAAAACATCATTTGCATTTGCTAATGTTATAGCTTGTGGAGTAAAAGTACTATTAGTAACAACCATAGCTTTATCGGTTTTATAAAAACTTTTTGCAGCAACGACCTCTTGAATAGCTTTATTTCCAACTGGATTATTGTAATACTTAACTTGAATTGCATATTTTATATTATCTTTTTCAATAATTACATCTGCTCCTTGATCTCCACTCTTTGACGTAACACCTTCTACATTATATCCTAACATCTTATATACATTAGCCACAAAAGCCTCAAAATCATATCCATTAGTAATATTGGAATAATCTAATAAGTTGTTATTTATTTTCTTTTCTTCTTCAAAACATCCATTTAAAATTCGTTCTTTTTCTTTTAATGCTTGTTGTTTTTTTACTTCATTTATTATGTCTATGTATTTTCTTGAGTAAATTAATATATCAAGAACATCATTTATTGATAAATATTTTTTATACAAAACAATATTTGAATTTATTTCGTCTATTACTTTAAATGCAAGTTCATCATCATTTGTGCTATTTACAAATTTATTGATATTGATATTTAGAATACTACTATTTATATCAATAAAATCATCTTTTTCTACTATTTTTTCTTTATCATTAATTGTTTCAATCAAAAGTTTAAATTCATTCTCATCATCAAAGGTAATATCATATTCATCTTTGTATAATGAATTATATATAGGGTATAATTTTTGAATAATATAATTTTCATTATGAATTTCATTTTTTAATTTTTTATAAATATTATATAATTCACTATTATTAATAATAATATCTACAATTTTATTAAAATATATATAATAAACTATTAAAAGTGTATAAAAATAATAAATATACAATATTTCATATATTTGGTCTAATTCATATTCTTCAATAATATTACTACATGTATAATAATCATATTTAGGATTTTGTTTGCACTTTTTCATGTCATCTATATTTTTTTGTATTGCATTTATTAATTTACTCTGGTTTTCTATAAAATTATTCACAAGAATATCAAAGTTTATAATGTAACTATTGCACAAAAAATAACTATTTTCCTCTATGTCGTCTAAAATTATTGGATTTGGGCTAGGAGAATATCTTTGTGATTCTACTTTTTGTAAGCAATATTTTTCAGAATCCAAGTTTCCTTTAACATACAGTTTTAATGCTTTCTCTATTATTTTTGATGAATTTTTATATGTCGTAATTTGCTTTATATCATAAAAAGAAAAGTCTCTAGGCAATTCTTTAATAATTTCATTTAATAATAACTCAATGATTTCAAATTTATTTGTAATAGAATTATTAAAAATATCTTCATAATGGAATGGTATTAAAGAAATATTTCCAATTACAACCCAATAATAATTTGTATATAACAAGTTATTTCTTGCCATATCCAATTTTTCCTTTTCAATTCTTTTTTCTTCTTTTATTCTTTCTTCCTCTAATTTTCTCTTTGCTTCTGCATTTTTATTTTGTATTATTTCATAGCATTCTTTACAATATTTATCTTCATACATTTTTTCAAATAGGCCAATTTTCTTATTACACATAACACAATTTTTTGACATATATAATTCTCCTTTTAATTTGATTTATTTAATAATTTTTCCGTTCCATCTTCATATACTATATTTATATAATTGGTATCTCCACCAATTCTCGTATATTGCTTACCACCATCTATTGAGCAAGCACCACACTTGCAACTTACACAATCATGTAAATTTTTTGATTCAATTATATCATTACATTTTAAACATCTAATTCTCATTATCTAATCCTTCTAATCTTTTCTTTATTTCTTCAGGAGATGGCAATAAATCTTTCATTTGCTCTGGTAAAGAATCATGAATTTTATATGTTGCAACTCCAATAGGTTTGTCACTATTGCTCAAAGCATATTCTACAACAGTCCTATTTTTTTCTTTACAAATTATAATACCAATTGACGGATTTTCACTTTCCATTTTAACCTGTTTATCTAATACTGTTAGATAAAATTGTAATTGGCCAACATATTCTGGTTTGAATTCGCCTATTTTTAATTCTATTGCAACTAAACTCTTTAAACTTCTATGATATAGAAGCAAATCAATATAAAAATCATTTCCATCAACATTTAGATGATATTGATTTCCCATAAATGCAAAGTTTCCACCCATTTCTCCAAGAAAATCCTTAATATTATCAACTAAAGCTCTTTCTAATTCTCTTTCTGAATGTTGTTCAGATAGTTCCATTATATCAAATATATATTCATCTTTTACTGCAAGTTTAGCTTGATTTACATATTTTTCAGGTAAAGTTTCATCAAAATTTGTTTGGTTAATTAAATATTTTTCATAAGATTTATTTTCAATATGGTTGATTAGTACATCTTTTGACCAACCATATTTTTTTGTCATTTTTATATAAAATTCTCTTTCAAGATTATCTTTACATTTTTCTGTTATAACAATATTTTTAGTCCAACTAATTTCTCGCACGAGCGGTGCGAGATTTTCTATATCTTTGTATGTAAGATAAAAATTTCTCATTCTCCATAAATTGCTTGCAGAAAATCCCTTTACTTCTGGAAATTCTTTTTGAATTTCCTTTGATAAAACTTCAACAATTGATTTTCCCCAGCACTTTTCTTGCTGTTGATTATATATTTCTTCTCCAATTCCCCAATACAAGTTAATTAGTGTTGTATTTACAGCCTTCATATTTTCAAAATCTAATGCATTGATAGAAGTATTATATCCTAAATTAACAGGAAGCTCTCCGTTATCCATAAATTCATAGCTTTCTGGTAAAAATCTAAAATTACCTAATAATCCATATTTATTAACAGATTCAAGGACTAACTTTTGAAATTTTTCAATTTTACTTAAAGCCTCAATTGATACTTCTTTATTTCCCAATTTAAACATTTCATTATCAGCTGATTCTTTTCTTGTTACTAATAAATCCTTTAATATTTGATTTTTTATTTCAAATGGAGCAAATGTACTTGGTTTTGCATTTTTATGTGGAAGTATGTAGTATTTATCATCTTTCTTTTCAATCACATATTTGCTATATTTACACCATTTCGTAGTAAATTCAATTTTTTCTTCTCTAATCATTTCACACCTCATAAAAAATTTTAGAAAACTATTTGACTTTAACAAAAATATATTATATATTTTCAATAATTAAGTTACTATAATATTTCATAAGGATATATCAATTGTTTTAAGCTATGCTTATATAGTATAATTTTCAAGAAATAATGTCAATAGATGGTAGCTTTTTATTTTAATTCATAACCTGCCTTCTATATTCTCAATTACAATTTTTCATTTACTATTATTTATAATAATATAATCTTTTACCATCTTCAAATTGTCTTCTTTTTTATTCTTTGATATAATAAATAAAAATTTTGCAACTTTTTATCAATTTGTAATATCTAATTATTTAGGAGGTTCATATGAAAAATAAAAAAGTTTTTATTTGTTTTTTATTATTAGTAGTCATATTTTTTAATATTTTTTTAGCATATATATTCTTTTATGACAGTGACGATTTTTATCCGCATACAGAAAAAGCGTATTATACAGATTACTCCCTCTCTTCTGATTTACTAAATCTTTCTCAACTAAAAACAGAAACTACTCAAATAGCACAAACATATGAAAGTGGTTTAGTATTAACTAAAATTGATTACCTTTTTTCTGATAAAAACAATGGTATTATTATATTGGATTTTTATAAGGGATTTCCCGGTAAAAATAAGGTATGTACTTTAGAACTCAAAATAGATATATTTACTAAGAAAGTATACTATGTTTTATATCAAAAGGGTCATGGGAAGAGTCTAGCTTGGAATGAAAATGAAATTACAGCTGATTTACAAGCAGATTTATTGACCTATATAGATAGTTATCAGCAAAATTTTTCAATTAATATATTTAATAATCAGATATACACTCGAAATGTATCCACAACTGGAATAACCAAATTTAAATAAAATTTATTAGAGGTGTTTTATTATGAAAAAAATAAACTATTTAAAAATAGTAGCATTTATAATATTAATTTCATTGTTTATAGTATTTATAGTTAATACAATTTTAAAATTTTCTATAAAACGTTCTTCTACTTTAGACTCTGAAACTCTATTAGATATTGAACATTTTTTAGATAAAGTAGCAAATAATGGTTTTATTAACCACACTTATGATGACGCTAGTATGATAGATATTTCAGAAATATTATACTATAATACTTATATTGGAAACATAGTCGATTCTAACTCCTCTGAATATGAATATTTAGTTAATACTGTTTTCAATGGCACTCAACCTACTGGAGATATTCTAACCTTTGACCCATTACATATAAAAATATTATATTTTGAAAAAACAGGGCTAGATATATCTCAAAATAGCAATCCAAATATTCAATTAAAATATTGTAAAACTTATGCAAGTAGTAAACAAATTAGTATGAAAGAAAATTATATTTACTGCTATGCTTATAGTGATACTCACCATATAAATGCAAAATGCCTTTCTGGTAATGTAAATAATGGAATATATCATATCATCTATTGTGATGCAAACACCCCCGAAAATCAATATGAGGTTACTTTAAAAAAGAGCGGAAATGGATATATTTTTATTCAGAATAAGAAGATTTAGGAGGATTGGATATGTGTAATAAACAAAATTATTCATTTAAAAAAGTATATATAATAACTTTTATAATTACAGTTGTTAGTTTTATTGTATTTTTTTTATATGCAATTTCCCATGGTAGTGTTATAAAATATGATAAACAACAAAATACTAGTACTATATTAGAAATGATAAATTATTCAAGTATAGGTGAGGTTTCCATTAGCAATGAGGCACATATAGAAAGTGTAGAATATATGTCTGACTTTCATAATTATAAGCTAAAAATTAGGTATTTAGAAAATGGAAAATCAAAAGATGTCGTGGTAAGTATGCAAGACAAAGATTCTATTATACACGATTATTTTAAAGATAATGGAACTAGCATGAGTGAGTCTATGTTTTCTTTAATTATAAATATATATAAGTTTGTATTTCTTACTTTACTTATTATTTTAGTTATTAAAATTATAATTTATCATAAATAATAGAGGTTCAAAATGAGCCTCTATACAATTGCATTTTTAAATCTTACTATATTGGCAATACTCTCCATTTACTACCTCTTTTTTCTTCTACTTTCTATATAATGGAAGCACAATAATTTTATAAAAAAATCTTAGAATATTAATAAAACAATTGTATTTTATCAATATACAAAGTATAAGGTTATCATCCTCTTCATACAGGAAATCTTTTTGAAGGGGTGAGCAATTATCATCTTATAAACAGCTCTCTTGCTTAAGCTACGTAATCAATGAAAAATAGTTCATATATCTTAACATTTTTTGATATTAATATATTAAAACATAGAACCATAGTTTTTTTATATTGATTTTATTGCAAAATACGCAAAAAAATGTTAAAATTAAAATGTTTTATGGCTTTTAGCCATTTTATATAAAATAAGTTTTCTCACAAACCGTATTGAAAAATTAACAAGGAGGTATCTTTATGAGTGAGAAATCTAAAAACGGTTGGCGGAAAGTAAAGGACGGAATAAGTCTTGGAATAGCTTTTATTCCAATCCTTCTTTTAGGTGTTGTTTTCGTAACTGTTACACTTGCTATTGTAGCCGTAGTAACGGGTGCCATTTTCCAAGTGTGTTGGAATACCGCTATGACTACAATGTTCGGCTTCTCGAAAGTAACAATGTTTCAGGCATTTGTACTTGCTTATACAATCGGTTCTCTTAGATCTGATTACTATAACCGTGCAAAATCGGAATATGAAGAACTTAAGAAGGAAAAAATCTTTGAAGAATTCCAAAACAAAAAAATCGCAAAGGTTGTTTTGGTTCTGCTCGTCATAATATTTGAAATTCTCTCAATTCTTATTGCAGTTGGAGTTACAATGTATTCTTGGAATAACATTCTTCCTCGGCTGTTAAATGTTGAGTTGGCTCAGATTAATTTTGGGCAGGCTTTTGGATTTGCTTATTTGTTCAACTTACTTTTTGGTTTTTCAAAATTTGATGAAAAAAATTCCAAAGAAGATAAGAACATCAATGGCAAAGATATGTTGCACAAAACCGCAGATAGCATAGTGGTTGAAGAAACAACCAAAACCGAAGATTTTATCGACTAACCCCTAATCAATATGGTGTGAGTTTTTAATAAGACTCACACCACATTTTTTATATTCAACTTTTAATATCAAATTGCATAATTCCCTAGTTGATAATTATGTAAATTAGTGTTATAATCTTATAGTACGTATATTTTTTGTTAGTGAACCATACAAAAGGAGGTTTTTTATATGGTTACAAGAGCAAAGTTCATTTATGCTCGCAAAATTCATAAGCATTTTGCCCCTATTCCAGTATTGGAAATTTGGAACGACTTTTCTCCCAAAAAAGAAAGATGCCTTATTTACAAGTTTCATAATGGTATTGCAACTTTGGTCGCATATTCCGTGAACTCGTTAGAAACACTCTCTAATTTGGTTGAAGGTTGTTTTGAAAAAGAATCAAATTTTAAGAAAGTTCTATTTCAAGCCTTTGAGCTTCCTTCTAATACTCTCTTTATCGGACTACGGGTTATTTACAAGGGCACCATTGTCCTAATCACCCATTACTCCAAAAAAGATTTTATTGGAGGTTATTATGCAGCACAAAATTTGCCCAGAAGTGAAATCATCCGGACAATAGAAGAATTACCTCGTGGTGATTGTTTGATATTTGGTCTACCTAAAAAAGCATTTGTAAGAAAAACCTATCGTGCATATGTGGTTCAAACTAAGATAGATCAAATTTCTGAATCCACAGAATTTGTCTTCAAAAGTTCTGAAGAAAAAGTACTTTGGCAACATTGGGAAAATTTGCTTAAATATCCCGAAGACGCAGGGTTGTATATTACTGTAATTCCATTTGCTAAGCGTTTTGCATTATGGATGCAGTATCTTATGACCAAGTGTGACAAGCCGATTTATGACATTGCCAACTATGCAATGAAGTCCGGGCACATGGACAGCATTGACTTCGTAACATTGTGGCGAGCAGTAGAAGTTCTTTCTCAGTCTTGGAAGTATGGTGATGAACTCTCAAACTGGTTTGAGAAAAAGTACAAACTTCCTATTAACAAGTACTAACAAACAATAGGCTAATTAGCCTATAAAAAGAGGAAAAAAATGAACAGTAGCAAAATAGTCCGTACAGCGGACTTGCCCCTTAGCATAGTAGTTAGGGTTCTTGAAAGCCTTAACCGTGGGAAAATTATCCTTGTGACATATGGAGATGATATAACCATAGTCACTGATACTAATCCGAGACAATTTAACTTTCCCGAAGGCTGGTATTTTTCAAATGGTGTGTTCACTAATAAATTCCATGCCACACGGCATTACAGTGAAGCTAAAATAGTCAACTCTAGAGGCTCTACTTGGATGGGCACTGCTGGTTGTCTGCCGACTAAGGCAAACAACTAAACAAAAAAGATTTAATCTTTTTACTCTCTCTTCGGAGGGAGTTTTTCTTTTGTTTATTTTCAACTAAAAATTATTCATTTTTTCTAAATATTTCACACAATTTTCACATTTTTTTGTTGACTTGACTACTGTTTCCATTTTATAATTGATTGTATATTTTGCATAAACACCATGGAAAAATAATTATTTTTTTTCACTGGTTTTGTGCCTAAAGAAAGGAACGTGATTAATTATGAATTATTGGCTAATGACGTATGAGACTCCACTAACAGTTTTACTTACAGTTATTGGATTTTTACTTGTGGTATTTGCACAAATTAAAATAAATACTACATATTCTAAATATAGAAAAGTTCAAAATTCTGCTGGATTAACTGGTCAAGATGTGGCAAGAAAAATATTGGATTCTAACGGATTGTCTCAAATTTCTGTATATGAAATTTCGGGAAATTTGTCTGACCATTATAACCCATCAAAAAAGCTTATTAATTTATCTAAAGATATTTACAATGGAACTTCAATAGCATCACTTGCTGTTGCAGCACATGAATGTGGGCATGCTATTCAAGACAAAGAAAATTATACTTTTTTCAAGATTAGATCTGCCCTTGTTCCTGTTGTAAATTTTGTATCTTATTTAGGATACTTTGGATTACTTATTTCTATTATAGGAGGATTGACTGGATATATTAAATTATCTATAATAATTCTTCTAGCAACAGTGTTATTTCAATTAGTTACACTTCCAGTTGAAATTGATGCTTCTAAAAGAGCATTGGTTCAATTAGAAGAATTAAATCTTGTTTATAATGATGAAAATAAGTCGGCTAAAAAAGTTTTAAGTGCAGCTGCTATGACTTATATTGCAAGTTTGCTTTCATCTATATTAGATTTATTAAGACTAATTTTAATATTAAATTCGAGAAATGATAACAGAAGATAAGTTCTTACCTCCGCTATCAAACAAAAATTCAAATGAAAGGAAAAAGAAATGTTAAAATTATTAAAAAACTTCACTAAAAAAGATTGGTTAATAGTTGCAATTTCTTTGCTATTAATCATATTTCAAGTTTGGCTAGATTTGAAACTTCCAGATTATATGTCTGAAATCACAAAACTTGTTCAAACAGAAGGAAGCCAAATGTCTGATGTTTTGAAGCAAGGTGGCTATATGCTTGCTTGTGCATTTGGCAGTTTGATTGCAGCAATTGTAGTTGGTTACCTAACTTCCCTACTTTCTGCATCATTCACGCTTCATGTTAGAAAGAAATTATTTGAAAATGTAGAAAACTTTGGTATGCAAGAAATTAAGAAATTTTCTACTAGCAGTTTAATTACAAGAACAACAAATGACATTACAAATGTTCAAATGCTAATATCTATGGGATTACAACTTTTGATTAAATCTCCTATTACAGCCGTTTGGGCAGTTATTAAAATTTTAAATAAAAACTGGCAATGGAGTGCACTTACTGGAATTGCAGTTTTAGTTCTAATGTCTTGCGTTTCTCTTCTTGTAGCATTGGTACTTCCAAGGTTTAAAAAAGTTCAAAAAATGATTGATAATATAAACGAACTTACTCGTGAAAACCTTACTGGTATAAGAGTCGTAAGAGCTTTCAATGCAGAAGGATATCAAGAAGATAAATTTGAAGTTGGAAACACAGAACTTACAAATACTCAAATGTTTAACCAAAGAGCCATGTCGGCAATGTCTCCTGTAATTTATTTGGTAATGAATACTTTAACACTTTCAATTTATTTTGTTGGAAGTAGATTAATAGATTCTGCAAGTATGATGGATAAATTGCCACTTTTCGCTGACATGGTAGTATTTTCAAGTTATGCAATGCAAGTTATAATGTCGTTTTTAATGCTTGCAATGATATTTATAATGTACCCAAGAGCTCAGGTTTCTGCTCAAAGAATTGCAGAAGTTTTAGATACAAAGCCTTCTATTAAAGATGGAAAAGTAAATAGCGATGAGACTGATAAAAAAGGCGAAATCGAATTTAAAAATGTTTCATTCAAATATCCTGATGGAGATGATTATGTATTAAAAAATATATCGTTTACGGCTCATCAAGGTGAAACAGTTGCAATAATTGGCTCAACAGGTTCTGGAAAAACAACAATGATTAACTTAATTCCAAGATTTTATGATGCAACAGAAGGAACAATTTTAGTAGATGGTGTTGATGTAAAAGACTATAATCAAGAATTTTTACACAACAAGCTAGGCTATGTTCCTCAAAAGGCTGTAATGTTTAGCGGTTCGGTTAACTACAATGTGGCATATGGAGACAATGGAAAAGGTGAAATTTCAGAAGACACAATAAAGAAAGCTGTAGAAATTGCACAAGCAGAAGAATTCGTTGAAAAGATGCCTGAAAAATATGAAGCTCATGTTGCACAAGGTGGAACAAACTTATCTGGTGGTCAAAAGCAAAGACTTGCTATTGCAAGAGCTATTGCAAGAAATCCAGAAATATACATATTTGATGATTCTTTCAGTGCATTAGACTACAAAACAGATTACACTCTAAGAGAAGAACTAAGAAATTACACTAAAGATTCTACAAATATAATAGTTGCACAAAGAATCGGAACTATATTAAATGCAGATAAAATTATAGTATTAGAAAATGGAGAATGCATTGGAATGGGCACACATAAGGAGCTTTTAAGCAATTGCAAAGTGTACCAGGAAATTGCATATTCACAATTATCAAAGGAGGAACTAGAAAATGGATAACGAAGAAGATTACAAGAAAAAGCCACGTAACTTTGGTAGAAACGCTCCTGCTGAAAAGCCAAAAGATTTAAAAACAGCAGTAAAAAAACTTGTTCATTATTTAAACAAATTACTTCCATTAGTAATAGTTGCACTAGTACTTTCTTGCTTTAGCTCTGTTTTATCAATAATCGGTCCAAACAGATTGAGTGATTTAACAAACGAAATTACAAATGGATTAATTGCTGGAATGAACTTTGATACAATAAATTCTATAGCATTGTTCCTTCTTATTATCTATCTTGTAAGTGCACTATTTGACTTTTTACAAGGCATAATAATGGCAACAGTTGCAAATAAATTTGCTCAAAAAATGCGTACTCAAATATCTAAAAAGATTAATAAACTTCCACTTAGATATTTCGATACACACAGCTATGGAGATTTATTATCAAGAGTTACAAACGATGTTGATACAATTGCTATGTCATTAAGTCAAAGCTTAGGCACACTAGTTGGAGCAATAACATTATTTATAGGTTCAATAATAATGATGTTCTATACAAACTGGATTTTAGCCATAACAGGTATTGTATCTTCCCTACTTGGATTTGTTGCAATGTTTGTTATAATGGCAAAATCTCAAAAATACTTTAATGCAAGACAAGTTGAACTTGGAAAATTAAATGGACATATTGAAGAAATATATTCAAACCATAATGTTGTAAATGCTTACAATGGTCAAAAAGAAGCTTCTGAGACCTTTGACAAATTAAACCAAAGTGTGTATGAATGTAATAAAAAGAGTAGATTCTTATCTGGCTTAAGCCAACCTATAATGAGCTTTATTGGAAACTTTAGTTATGTTGCTGTTTGTGTTGTTGGTGCAATATTAACAATGAACGGAAACATCACATTTGGTGTTATAGTAGCATTCATGATGTACATACGTTTATTCACAGGACCTTTAACACAAATTGCTCAAGGTATGACAAACTTGCAGACAACAGCAGCTGCTTCAGAAAGAGTTTTCGAATTTTTAGAAGAACCTGAAATGGATGAACAGAAAAACATCACTAAACATCTTGATCCAGCAAAAGTTGAAGGAAACATTGTATTTGACCACATAAAATTCTCTTATGATGGCAAAAAGACAGTTATAAAAGATTTCAGCTGTGATGTAAAAAAAGGTCAAAAAGTTGCAATAGTTGGCCCAACAGGAGCTGGAAAAACAACAATGGTCAACCTACTTATGAAATTCTATAACATAGCAGACGGAAACATTACAATAGACGGAGTTTCAACCAAAGAGCTATCTCGTGAAAATATACACGACCTGTTCATAATGGTATTACAAGACACTTGGCTATTTAATGGAACAGTTAGAGACAACATAAAATACAACAAAGAAGTCTCTGACGAAGACATAATGAAAGCTTGCAAAACGGTCGGAATAGACAAATTTATAAAAACACTGCCTGGTGGACTAGACTACACATTAGGCGATTCGGAGAGCATATCTCAAGGTCAAAAACAATTGCTTACAATTGCACGTGGAATGGTAAAAAATGACCCATTCTTAATACTAGACGAAGCAACCAGTAGTGTAGACACACGTACAGAAGAGCTTGTACAACAAGCCATGGATAAACTAACAGAAGGCAGAACCTCATTCATAATAGCACACAGACTTTCTACAATTAGAAATGCAGACATGATATTGGTTATGAACGAAGGAAACATAATAGAACACGGAAATCACGAAGAGCTAATGGCTCAAAACGGATTCTATGCAGACTTGTACAACTCACAATTCAAAAAATAATATTCATGCAACTTCGCCCAAGATTCGCCCAAGAGGGACGCCCCTTTGGGGGCGAAATCTTTTTTTATTAATCATAAAAATGTTATATTTACATAAATTTTAATCTTCATCAAATGAATAAATTTGGATATCAAAATTAATATTCAACTTTTTAACTAATATAATAACCAAATTTCAAAAAAATATTCGAAATGTTATTTTCAACTTTTTTCGAATATTTTTTTATTTTTTTCTTATACTATTATAAAATAATTTTTATGGAGGTTTGTTATGAAAGTACTTTATTATATAGCTCTCACTCTTGTAATAATTGGCGCTATAAACTGGTTATTAATCGGTTTATTTAACTTTGACCTAGTTGCTACAATTTTCGGAGCCATGTCTGTAATGAGCAGAATTATTTATGTTCTAGTTGGTATAGCAGGACTAATAAGTATTGGACTTTATCCAAGAATAAATGACTAATTTTTCAACCCAAAAGAAAAAAATGATATTATATAAAAACTTCGCTATTTCGCTCTTGGTCGGAGCTTCTCCGGACTTTTCAAAAGGCGAGCTCAACCTTGTTTTTAATAATATCATTTTTTTATACAACTTTTCGTCTTAAAATATTCTCGCCCAAAAAGGGGCGTCCCTATTGGGCGAAAATTTTATTTTGCTATTATTTCACAAATTAAGTTACTTATTTGTGTTGGATTTTCTACTGGTAATCCTTCTATTAATCTTGCTTGTGCATATAAAACTTGTGTATATTTCTTTAGCTCTTCTTTGTCGTTTTCATATAAGTCTTTTATTTTTTGAGCTATTGGGTGTGAGTCGTTTATTTCTAAGGCTGTTTGTGCTTTTACTTTTTGGTCGTTTGGCATTGAGTTTATTACTTTTTCCATTTCGACTGATAACGCACCTTCGCTTGTTAAACATACTGGGTGATTTTTTAGTCTGTGTGTAAATCTTACTTCTTGCACACCTTCCCCTATTGTTTCTTTCATTAATGTGAACATGTCTTTGTTTTCTTCGTTTTCTTTTTTCAAAGCTTCTTTTTCTTCGTCTGTGTCTAGGTCAACATCGTTTGCACATACATTTATAAATTTCTTTTCTTTATGCTCCATTAATACTTGTACAACAAATTCATCTATATTTTCTGTTAAGTAAAGTATTTCGTAGCCTTTTTCCTTTACTGCTTCAACCTGTGGCAATAATTCTATTTTATCAACAGTTTCTCCACATGCATAATATATTTTATCCTGTCCTTCTTTCATTCTATCAACATATTCATCAAGTGTTACTAATTTATTTTCTGTTGAAGAATGGAACATTAATAAATCTTTTAGATTATCTTTATTTAATCCAAAATCATTGTAAACTCCAAATTTTAGTGTTGTACCAAATATTGTAAAGAATTTTTCATAATCTTCACGATTCTTATGTAACATGTCTAATAATTCTGATTTTATTTTCTTATCCAAATTCTTAGCAATTATTTTTAGTTGTCTATCATGTTGTAACATCTCTCTTGAAATGTTAAGTGATAAATCTGGGCTATCTACCAATCCTCTTACAAAACCATAGCAATCTGGAAGTAAATCTTCGCACTTATCCATTATTAATACGCCATTTGAATATAATTGAAGTCCTCTCTTAAAGTCTTTTGTGTAATAATCATATGGTGTGTGCGAAGGAATGTACAATAATGCTGTATAGCTTACATCTCCTTCAACAGATGTACGTATTACTTTTAGAGGCTTTTGATAATCCCCAAATTTTTCTTGATAAAAATTATTGTAATCTTCATCTGAAACTTCTGATTTATTCTTTTTCCAAATTGGAATCATGCTATTTAAAATTTCGTCATGTCTTACTTTTTCGAATTTAGGCTCTTTCTTCTCTCCTTCTGGCTGTTCAACCTCATGCTCGTGTTCCACTTCCATCTTGATTGGATAACGAATGTAATCAGAATATTTTCTAATTAATTCCTCAATCTTGTATTCAGCAAGAAAATCACTATATTTTTCGTCATCAGTATCAGCCTTTAGTGTTAAGATAATTTTTGTTCCAAAGTTTGATTTATCGCACTCATCAATCGTGTAACCTTCTGCACCTTCTGACTCCCATGCATATGCTTTTTCTGCACCATAGCATTTACTCTCAACTCTTACCTTAGATGCAACCATAAATGCAGAATAGAAACCAACACCAAATTGACCTATAATGTTTACATCATCGTCTTTTTCAGCGTTTTCCTTTGCCTTAGCAGCCTCTTTAAATGCAAGAGAACCACTCTTTGCAATAGTTCCAAGGTTTTCTTCAAGCTCTTCTTTGTTCATACCACAACCATTATCCTCAATAGTTAAAGTACGTGCTTCCTTGTTTGGAGTTATCCTTATATATAAATCATCCTTATTAACCTTTACATTCTTGTCTGTAAGAGAACGATAATACAACTTATCAATTGCATCACTGGCATTTGAAATTAGCTCCCTTAAAAATATCTCTTTATTCGTGTAAATTGAATTAATCATTAGGTCTAACAACCTTTTAGACTCTGCTTTAAATTGCTTGTTTTCCATAATAAAATTCATTCCTTCCCTTCGTAATAGCCTGAAAATTTTAATATTATTTCACACTATTTTTAATACTAAAACGTATTATAGTTCTTTATTTTAGCAAAGTCAATAACAGAGTGCTAATTTCACAAATAATTCACAATTTAATATTCTTCTACTTCTATCACTGCTTTTTCTTCTAATGCAAAACGTTTTTCTACGCTTATTTTGCTTACTTGATTATCATCTTTGAATACGAAGTTATTCATTGCATCAAGTATAGATTTTGCTATGTTATCAACATCTGGTTTCTTTGTTGGACTTATTTTATTTTCTAGCATTTCCTCTACTTTTGCTTTACTGGTGCTTTTAGGAATTTTTAAATATGCAATTATATTTATTGAAAGCCTTCCCTCTAGCATCTCGTATCTTGGGTATTTCATTTTAAAATATTGCTGTATCAAAAATTCATAGTCTTTTGTTTTTCCAGGAGTATATACTCTTCCAGTATACATATTTACTCTTGGTCTTTCCTTTCCTACTATTTTCCCCGGTACTTCAAATTGGTATTTCATTGTTTCACTCCTTCTTTAGTTGTAAATACATTTAATTATTCTTCTTTATTATTTAAGCTTTTTACATTTAAATTTTAATTACTTTTTATAATAAACTTCGCCCAAAAAGGGGCGTCCCTTTTGGGCGAAGTTAAAAATTATTCTGCATCTTTTAATCGTAAATATCCAAGCTCTACCCATCTATTATATGCTAAATTTAGATTGAATAATACTTTAGGTTTAGCACCTGCTCTGTTTTTATCAACCACGCACGCATAGTATCTTTCATCAGGGTCATCGTAATCCTTTAAATTAAAGAATTTATCGTCTACCTCATTTAATGAATATTCATAATTTTTATAATTTTCTTTGTGTATTTGTTTAAATAAACAAAGTGTATCTAATACTTCCTTTACCGTTCTACTAACGGCTAAATCGTTTATGTTTAAGTTAATTGGGTCAGTTACTGTTTCTGCAAGTTGTAAAGTTGAGCCGATAAACATATTAAAATTCTGTGCTAAGTTCGATAATATTGTTGCCGTTTTCTTTAACTCTTCCCCATTTCCAATATTATCAATATCTGTTTTCAGTGTATCATAAAATACATATTCAACATGTTCTTTATAATAATAGTTCATTATTACCTTTTTTAACTCATCATTCGTATGATCTGTTATATTTATAAAATATATAGAATTTTCTATCTGTTTATTAAACCAATTTGTTACTTTTATTGTTTGTGTAAATTCTGTTGATATATTTGAAAGTCTTCTTGCAAATTCAGCCTGTGTTTCATCTTCTTCTTTAACAACATATCCATTTTCATCTACTCTAACAGTTGTAGGGTCATCTGGTCTAAACTTGAACTCTAGTAACTCTCCTTCTGTTTTATGTAGGTGTTGACCGTGTAGCTCTTGTATTTCTGGGTTATTTATTATTGTTGTTATTAGACATAGTTTCATCTTTTCTTCTGACATCTCATTAGAAATTAATAAAACTTTCTTTTTATGTATCAAGGCAATATATGCTGCCAAGTTAATTGTAAATCTACTCTTACCAGAGTTTGATGGCATTGCAAAAGCCATTGTTTCACCTTGTCTTATTCCTTTGAACACACTAGATAAAATTTTAAATGGAATTGATAAACCATTTGTTAAAGTATTATCACCTCTTACCAAAAATCCAGTTAAATCATCATTTAAAACTGACCTTTTAAATTTTTCTGTTGCGGTAACCTGTTCAACAGCTCCTTCAACTTCTTCAACAGTCATTTTATCATATAATTCGTAATTTCTTATGTCTGCAATCTCTTTTTGTATATGTTTTACAGGATTTTCTCTACAACATCTTCTAAGTGTAAATAATTTTTTAAGCTCAGTATACGTCTTTTCCATTTTGAATTTAGAATTTTCATAATCAACTTGAATTTGATATTTGAATTCTATTAATTCATCAGTTGTTCTGGCAAAATTAAATCCTTCTTTTGCAATTTCTGGTGCATACTTTTCACCATCTGTAAACAATACTGTTTTATATACATCTAATAGCTGTTCATCCAAGAATAGACAATCTTTATGCAAGAAATAATATGCAGAAATCTGTTTTACATCATTTAAAAGCAAACCAATATATCTCTTTTCAAGTTCAGTATCGGCTAATTCAACAGGATATCCTAGACCTTCTTCCTGTTTTCTCTCTTTTATCTTTCTTTCCTTTTCCTTGACCTCTGCATAATCCTCATATTCTACATTTCCAGACATTTGCAATATTTGTAATTCATCTAAAGCCTCTTGAAACTTACTTTCACTAAGGAATTTTCTGATTTTTTCCATTCTTTCTCTATTTTCATCAGTTACCTTAATTCTATCAAGTAAATCATAAATAACTTGAGCATTTTCTTCGTTCATACAATTTATCCTCTTTTAATCTATTATTGTTATTTTTTCAATTACTGGTTGATTATTTTTTGCAACAGTTCCATTATCATCTTCAACAGCTGTGTCTGCGCAAATTTTATCGACAACTTCCATTCCACTTGTAACAGTTCCAAATGCAGCATATTTTCCATCTAAGAATGTGCTATCTTGATGAACTATAAAGAATTGTGAACTTGCACTGTTTGGCATAGAAGATCTTGCCATTGAAATAGTTCCTCTTACATGAGAAATTGAATTTTTTACTCCATTAGAAGCAAATTCACCTTTTATAGTTTTACTACTTCCTCCAGTTCCATTTCCAAGAGGGTCTCCTCCTTGAATCATAAATCCTGATATAATTCTATGGAAAGTTAATCCATTATAAAATCCCTCATTTACTAAATTAGCAAAATTTTCTACTGTAATTGGTGCAACATCTGAATCCAATTCTAGTGCTATTGTTCCATAGTTTTTTACAACTATTTCAGCATGATGTTTTCCTGTACTATACATATTATTTTCCTCACTTTCATTGCTTATTTGATTATTTTGTATATTTTCGTCTTTATTCTCCTTTGCAGAATTTTCTGTATTAGTTGTTCCTTCTATATTTGTTGAATTTTCTTCCAATTGTTTTTTGCTTTGAGAATTGCTGTTTATAACTGCATAAATTCCTATTGCAGCAAGCATTACAACTACAACCACTCCTATAATAATATACGACTTTTTCATGTAAATTCCTCCTTAATTATATAAATTATCTTCCATCATAAATTTACTTTGCCCCTTCAATAATCACTGAAATAACATATCGACAGATTTATTTTTGTTAACTATTTTTTCTATAATTTTCAACTTCTTCCATTGATACATACTATCTTTTAAGATTTTTAGGATCAATATATACTGGTAAAATATCAATATGATTTCTTTCAATTATACGTTTTGGATTAAACCAAATGTTTTTACTTTTGAATGTTCTTTCTTCTTCATTATTGTCTATTGCATAACATATGATTACAAAAAGATGCCTATTAATGTAAAAATCATTCCTAAAAACCATTCTGTAAATTTTACTCCCATTTTTTCTCCTTTGTATTTACACCAGTTATAAAATATCATTCTTCCCATTAAGTGTCAATGTTTTTTATTTAAAATATAAAAAATGAATTCAAAACGCTTGATTTTTTTAAGCCTTTTAATATAATATAAAGTAAAAAAATCTCATTAAGTATTAAACTTAAAGAAAAAAGCTCTCTTTTTATTTACTAAATATAATAAAATGTCGAAATATAGCGAATGATTTTC
>ERZ824480.593-NODE-593-length-44352-cov-4.417049_pt1 | contig 44352 bp, 39 predicted proteins | sample MGYA00519861_ERZ824480 | MGnify/ENA primary metagenome ERZ824480 (study PRJEB31778, sample SAMEA3449152) | human gut metagenome | biome: human gut; feature: human-associated habitat; material: faeces | place: United Kingdom | collected 2010/2012 ... | reverse complement strand
AGCAAGAACGATTGTAGATGCATATGTAAGCCAGAGTAAGGCAAAACTTATAGAAGATACCAAATCAGTTATGTCGCTTGACGGACTGTTTGACCAGATTCAGGCAGGTAATATTAAAGAGCTTAATATAATTGTTAAAGCTGATGTACAGGGTTCGGTAGAAGCAGTAAAGCAGAGTCTTCTTAAGCTTTCCAATGAAGAAGTTGCGATAAGAATTATTCATGGCGGAGTCGGCGCTATTAATGAATCTGACGTATCGCTTGCCATTGCATCAAGTGCGATTATAATCGGATTTAATGTAAGACCTGATAATATGGCAAAGTCAACTGCTGACAGGGAAAAAGTTGACCTTAGGCTTTACAAGGTTATATATGATGCAATTAATGATATAGAATCTGCCATGAAGGGAATGCTTGACCCGATTTACGAAGAAAAGGTTATCGGCCATGCGGAAGTAAGGCAGACATTTAAGGCTTCAGGTCTTGGTACTATTGCAGGTTCTTATGTGCTTGACGGTAAGATTGAGAGAAACTGCAAAGCCAGAATAAGCCGGGGTGACGAGCAGATATTTGAAGGCAGCCTTGCATCTCTTAAGAGGTTTAAGGATGATGTTAAGGAAGTTGCCGCAGGATATGAATGCGGTCTTGTGTTTGAAGGCTTTAACGATATACAGGTTGAAGACAGAGTTGAGCTGTATGTGATGGTTGAAGTACCTAGATAGAACTAATTTACACAGCAAGGGGCTGCATGATTTACAGCCCCTTGTTTGTTACTATTTACGGAACCGCCACGACTCATTCGCATTCGTCGCCTTGACAGGCTCCAGTTTCGTGAATAGTAACCTTGTTAAAAAAAACATCGGAGGTATGTGGGATGCATAATAAAAGTCCTAAAAAAGCCATTAAAGAAACAAGAATAAATGAAGCTGTGCAAAGAGAAGTGAGCAGGGTCATCAGAGAAGAAGTTAAAGACCCGAGAATCCCTCTTATGACGTCAGTGACCCGTGCAGAGGTTACAGGTGATTTGAGGTATGCGAGCGTGTATATAAGTATATACGGCGATGATGCACAGAAATCAGAGGCGATGAAAGCGTTATCAAAAGCAACGCCATTTATAAGAAGCAAAGTTGCGGGCGGGCTGAATTTAAGATATACGCCTGAAATAAAATTTATTCTTGATGACGCTATAGAATACGGCGTTAATATGATAAGTAAAATTAATGAGATTATGAAGGAAGAAAATCATGAAGAATAGTATATGGAACGCAGTAGAAGAAGCACATATAATTGCTGTCGGAGGCCATATCCGTCCTGACGGTGACTGTGTCGGTTCATGTTCAGCTATGTATTCTTATATAAAAAAAGTATATCCGGACAAGGAGGTTTACGTGTATTTTGATAAAGTTCCGGCTGTATTTGGTTATATAAATGCGGTAAATGAAGCGATAACAGACTATCGTGATGTTATGGCTGATTTATTTATTTCACTTGATTTAAGCGATCCTGAGAGGCTTGGTGATGCGAAGCCTTATTTTGATAATGCAGATATAACAATTAATATTGACCATCATATTAGTAATCCTGGTTTTGCGGATATTAATTGTGTTTTTCCTGATTCAAGTTCAACATGTGAAGTTGTATACGAGCTTTTTGATGATGCGTTTATTGATAAGGAGATTGCCGAAGCTTTATATACGGGAATCGTGCATGACACAGGAGTATTTCAATACAGTTGTGCCGGGAAACGTACAATGGAGATAGCAGGAATACTTGTTGAAAAAGGTATTGATAAAAGCAGGATTATTGATGAATCATTTTATGAAAAGACATATAAGCAGAATCTTATACTTGGAAGGTGTCTTCTTGAAAGTTATCTGTGCCTTGAAAATAAGTGTATTGTGTCAGTAGCGACGGCTGAAATTATGAAAGAATATGAAGCGGATACAGAGGACCTTGACGGCATTGTTAATCAGCTTAGAATAACAAAAGGAGTAAAAGCTGCGGTATTTATATATGAGCTTTCCGACAAAGAATATAAAGTGAGTTTAAGGGCAAACGGAGATGTTAATGTAAGCCGCGCGGCAGCAGTATTTGGCGGCGGAGGACATATAAAAGCTGCAGGATGCACTTTACGCGGTGAGCTTTCAGAAGAACTTCCAAAGCTTATATCTGAGGTGGATAAGAGTATTAAGGAGGCCGGAGAGTAAAGGCGTATACTTTCCGTATTTATATATGTTAGACGGAATAATTAATATATACAAAGAAAAGGGATATACATCGCATGATGTTGTTGCAAAGCTCAGAAGAATTACAGGACAGAAAAAAATAGGACATACGGGAACTCTTGACCCGGATGCGGAGGGAGTGCTTCCGGTATGTCTTGGGAAAGCAACTAAGCTATGTGAGTATATTACCGATAAAGATAAAGAATATATTGCCAGAGTAAAGCTTGGCGTCACCACCGATACGCTTGATATGTCGGGAAATATACTTTCGGAATCAAAGTTTACCGGGAATCTTTCTGATATAGAAAAAGCATGTGAAAGTTTTTCGGGCGATATAATGCAGATACCTCCTATGTATTCGGCAATTAAAGTCGGCGGTAAAAAGTTATATGAGCTTGCAAGAAATAATATTGAAATTGATAGAAAGCCGAGAGCTGTTCATATATACGATATAAAAGCTTCTGATTATGACAGTAAAATGGGTGAATTTACTTTATATGCGCATGTTTCAAAGGGAACTTATATAAGGTCTCTGTGCGATGATATAGGGAAAAAGCTTTCGTGCGGCGCCTGCATGAAAGAGCTTGTAAGGACGCGTACAGGAACATTTGATATAAATGACGCACTGAAACTTTCTGATATAGAAGCCATTGCAAGCTGCGGTATAGATTCTCTTAAACAATATCTTACAGATGTTTTTTGCGTATTTACGATGAAAAAGGTTATACTTAAAAATCAGTATGACGTGCGTGTGCAAAACGGAAATACAATCAGTAACGATATGTTTACTGAGTATGATAAAGAAGATAAAGGATTGGGTGTTAAACCATTTATCAGTACAGGAAATGATGATATCTCGGTTTTTTATTCGGACGGAAGGTTTGCGGCGGTATACAGACCTTCGGACTCAGACGGATGCTATAAAGTGCTGAAGATGTTCTGATATACTTTTTTGGAAGGAAAATGTACAGATGGAAATAATTAACGGTACGGAATTTGTTATTGATAAACCTACGGCGGTGACTATAGGAAAATTTGACGGTATTCACCTCGGACATAAAAAACTTATTAATAATACAGTAAAATACCGCAAATCGGGGCTTTCTCCGGTTTTATTTACATTTGATATATCACCGCTTAGTTTTTTTGGAACTAATAATAAGTTTATATATACCAATACCGAAAAAGAAATGATTTTATCAGAGTATCCGTTTGATTATGTTATTGAATATCCGTTTTCAAAAGAGACGTCATGTATGGAAGCTGAAGATTTTTTTAAGGATATAATAATAGGCAGGCTTAATGCCAAAGCTCTTATCGTAGGTGAAGATTTTTGTTTTGGGCATAACAGAAGAGGCAATGTCACGCTTCTTTCTGAGCTTTCTAAGCAGTATGATATTAAACTGAATGTTATTAAAAAGGAATGTACAGACAGATATGAGATAGGAAGTACGTTAATAAGAGAACAGATTACGGCAGGAAACCTTGAAGGTGCGGCGGAAATGCTTGGAAGTCCGTTTTTTATATACGGAAAGGTAATTCACGGTAAACAGCTTGGAAGGACGCTTAACATGCCGACAATTAACATGGCGGCAGAAAAGTGCAAGATATTTCCTCCGAACGGTGTATATACGTCATTTGTCATATACGACGGTATACAATATGCAGGTGTGACCAATATAGGAAAAAAACCTACGGTAAGCGGAGAAGATGTTATAGGCATTGAGACATTTATTATGGATTTTGATAAGGATATATACGGAGAAGATGTAGTTGTAAAGCTTTTACATTTTCAAAGACCGGAAACGAAGTTTGCTGATATATCACAGCTTAAAGAACAGATGCACAAAGATAAAAAAGATGCGTTAGAATATATCCGGAGGTATTGATATTATGGGGTTTTACGAAAAGAGATTTGACAGTATACAGGTACTTCGCGGAATAGCAGCATTCAGTGTTATACTTCATCATATTGCATTTATCGGAAAAGGAGCTTTTGGAGTCGATATATTTTTCTGTATAAGCGGTTTTATAATGATGTATATTACTGAGATTAATTCAGAACATTTTTTTATGAAGCGCATTATAAGGCTTGTGCCGCTTTATTATGCAATTACTGCAATAACTTTTGCAGGCGCCGTTATAATGCCGGGACTTTTTGAAAAAACAACGGCGGATTTACCCGGTCTGATAAAATCGCTTCTGTTCATACCGTTTGATTCGTATGGCGCTGTGCAGCCGATTGTTCGTGTAGGTTGGACTCTTAACTATGAAATGTTCTTTTATCTTATAGTATATATTTCACTGTTAATCAGTAAAAAATATCGTTCGCTTATTGCATCGGGAATTATTATTCTTCTTGTTGTGGTTGGAAAAGCTGTTGATTTTTATTATGCTGCATTTAATTTCTGGACGGATTCAATTATGATTGAATTTATTTTCGGAATAATATCTTATGAGATATTAAGGCATACGGTTTCGTATTATGAAAAAATAATAACGCCTGCAAGAGTGGTTCTTGCGGTTTTGGCGGCCTTTTTGTATATATCTTTATGGACGGTAGATTACAATGCGGTTTTTGCCGGAAGTGACCGGTGTGTGGCATATGGAATTATCGGAATGGTGATATTTAACCTTGTGTTTGTAAGCGGATACGGGCTTAGAATGCCGAAATTTTTTGTATGGGCAGGAGATATAAGTTATTCAGTATATTTGCTGCATTATTTTATAATACGGTTTTATAACAGGTTTTTGTGTCCGGACCAAAAAGCTGATATTGCGGCAGTATTAGGTGCTGCGGCGGCTATAGTTGTCGTATTTGTAATAGGGAATTTCAGTTACAGACTGTTTGAGAAGAAGCTTAACGGAGTGCTGCGAAAAACATTACGGAGGAATGGTTTGCCGTAAGTTTTCTTATTGCATTTTATTGCCTCTCTTCTTAATAATCAGAAAGAATATTAGAATATTCCTCCCAATCAGACATAAGTTCATCCAGCTTATTGCTTAATTCCGTACGTTCCTTTGTAAGTTCATTAAGCAGTCCGGGATTATACCCATTTTCCGGTTTTGAAAGCTCTGCGTCAATTTCGCTTATCCTTTCCTCGGCTTCGGCTATATCATTTTCACATTTTGTAAGTGCGGTAGTAATTTTTTTAATATAAGCTTTCTGCTCCTTTTGCTTTTCCCAATCGTCCTTTGACTGTGCAGACTGTACATTTTCGTTTGTTTTTTCAACAGTCTTGTGTGATGCGAGATAAGCCCGCTCAACATCATCTTTTTTCTCAAGAAAATAATCGTAATTTCCTATGTAAGAGTTAAGATGTCCGCCGGTAAGGTGAAGTATTCCGGTTGCTGTACGGTTAATAAAATATCTGTCGTGGGAAACATACAGAACTGTTCCGGTATAGTCTGTAAGAGCTCCTTCAAGTATCTCTTTTGAAACTATGTCAAGGTGGTTGGTCGGCTCGTCGAGTATAAGGAGATTGGCATCAGAGAGCATAAGTTTAGCCAGCGAGACACGTCCTCGTTCACCGCCGCTTATATCTTTAATGAGTTTAAATACATCATCATTTGTAAAAAGGAACGCCGCAAGGACATTGCGAATTTCAGTATTAGTCATATCAGGATATTCATCGCTTATTTCTTCAAATATTGTTTTATCAGGAGAGAGTACATTATGCTCCTGGTCGTAATATCCGATATGTACATTAGCCCCAAGGCGCACTTCGCCTGTATCAGCATCAATAAGACCGTTTAATATTTTGAGTATTGTCGTTTTTCCCGTACCGTTATCACCAATAATTGCGATACGTTCGCCTTTTTTGATATCAAAGCTGACATCATCAAAAAGTTTATTATCGTCAAATGCTTTAGACATCCCCAAAACTGAAAGAACATCATTGCCGCTTTCATACTTTGGTTTAAATGTTATCTTCATCTCCGAATTGATTTCAAAAGGTTTTTCTATGCGTTCTATACGTGACAGCATCTTTTCACGGCTTTCTGCGCGCTTAATTGATTTCTCGCGGTTGAAGCTTTTAAGTTTTTTAATAACTTCTTCCTGATGGCTTATTTCCTGCTGCTGTTTATAATATGCTTTAAGCATTGTATCGCGAAGCGCTTTCTTTTTCTCGGCGTATGCGCTGTAATTTCCCTTAAATACAGTGCATTTACCGTTATCAAGTTCAATGGTTTTGGTTACTGTCTTATCAAGAAAATATCTGTCGTGGGCAACAATCAGGACAGCTCCCTTGTAATTGGCAAGATAATTTTCAAGCCATGCTATGGAGTTCATATCAAGGTGGTTGGTTGGCTCGTCCAGAATAATAAGATCAGGAGCAGACAAAAGTATGCGTCCCAGAGCAACACGGGTCTTTTCACCGCCTGATAATGTATCCGTTTTTTGTGTAAATGCTTCTTCGGAAAATCCAAGTCCTTTTATAATACCTGTTATTTCACTTTCGCATGCATAACCGCCAAGACGCTCATATTCAGTAGTGTATCTGTTGTATTCCTGATACATTTTATCGAGTGCTTCGCCTTCGGCGTGCTTCATATCATTTTCCAGTTTCCTTATTCGCTTTTCAAGGTCAAATATATTCTGTTTTGCCGATGCAATTTCCTCATATATCGTATTATCAGAAGAGATTTTTTCCTGCTGTCTTAAGTAGCCAAAGCTTGTATCCTTTGAAAATACAACTTCTCCGCTGTCTGCGGCCGACTCTCCGGTAATAATCCTTAAAAGTGTGGTTTTTCCTGCACCGTTGATTCCAACGATGGCGCATTTTTCATTATCATTTATATGAAAAGAAACATCCGAAAATAATGTGTTTTCTCCAAAAGCTTTTGATATGTGACTGCATGAAAGTATCATAAGTGTTCTCCGTTTAGTTAGTAGTTTTGAGTGGAATTACAGAATAATAAATGTGTCTGATATTCCAGCAAAATTGTACTATAAAGTGTGGATTGTGTCCAGTAGATGTTACTATGGGTTTGGATATGTACAGGTTACTATTCGCGGCGCAGCCATGCCTCATTTGCAATTGACAAGTCCTTAACAATCTAATATAATACATATGGTTGACGAGATATTATGGGAGGTTAGCATGGCTGAGAAGGTTATTTCGAGGGCTGTTATCAAAAGACTGCCGAGATATTACAGATATCTCGGAGAACTTATAGAGAACGATATTGAAAGAATATCATCTAAAGAACTTAGTGAAAGAATGAAAGTTACTGCATCGCAGATAAGACAGGATTTTAATAATTTCGGAGGATTCGGTCAGCAGGGTTACGGATATAACGTAGAATATCTTTATAATGAGATAGGCAGGATTCTGGGACTTAACCAGACGCACAATGTAATAATAGTAGGCGCCGGTAATGTTGGCAGGGCGATAGCTAATTATCCTGATTTTAAAAAGAGGGGATTTGTGTTTACTGCCATATTTGATATTAACAGAGAGCTTGAAGGCGTAAGGATTGGAGACTGTACGGTGATGCATACCGATAAGCTTGAAAGCTATGTTAAAGAAAATGATGTGACAATTGCAGCGCTTACGCTTCCGAAAAGCAGCGCGCCGAAGGTTGCTGCTAATCTTGTGGAATGGGGAGTACGCGCGATATGGAATTTTGCTCCTACAGACCTTAATATACCGGATGATGTGCTCGTTGAAAACGTACATCTTGCCGAAAGTCTTATGCGTCTTTCGTACAGAATTAAAGATAAGAAATAGCGTACAAAATCATACAGGAATAAGGCTTTTAATAAATTGGAGGCTCACTATGAAATATCTTTCAGATGCAGATGAAGCAAAAAGGATTGATTCTATTTCATCAGATGTATATATGGTTCCGCCCGAGATACTTATGGAGCGTGCCGCTTATGACATTGCCCGGGTTATTATGGAGGATATTTCAAAAGACGCTGATATTTTAGCCATATGCGGAAGAGGCAATAACGGAGGAGATGCAATATGCGCTGCACGTATACTTTATGAAGAAGGCTTCAATGCAGATGTATATCTTTCGTGTGGCTATGATGAGTTGTCAGAATTGTCTTTGCTTCAGTATAATATTGCAAAATCAAGCGGTGTTAATTTCACAGATATATTAGATACAGATAAATATGATATTATTATTGACGGATTGTTCGGTGTAGGGCTTAACAGGCCCATATCGGGAATCTGTCATACTATTATTAAAGAGATAAATGATTCAAAAGCTTTGGTATATGCAGTTGACGTTCCATCAGGAATTAATGCAACATCAGGAAATGTTATGGGTATTGCAGTAAATGCATATGCTACAATTACATTCGGATTAATGAAAATGGGTCTAATGCTGCCGCCGGGTAATGAATATACCGGAAGGATACATATATCACCGTCGGCATTTCCGGGGAAAGCGATAGAAGATTGTAATATCAGAAAATTTTATTATGATAAGGAAGACCTTTCACTTCTTCCCGAGAGATACAGTGATTCTAATAAAGGAACATACGGCAGAGCGCTTGTTATTGCAGGTAGTTTCGGAATGAGCGGCGCAGCAGCATTATCAGCAAAAGCATGTTACAGAAGCGGATGCGGACTTGTAAGAATACTTACCTGTGAGTCTAACAGGGTTATTCTGCAGCAAAATGTGCCTGAAGCGGTTATTTCATGCTATGGTGATGATGTAAATGCATATGAAGACGATATTATAGCTATGCTTGACTGGGCTGATGCAGTTGTTATCGGACCGGGAATCGGAAAAGAGCAGTGCGCGGAAAAACTTCTTGATATTGTTATTTCTCATGTTACATCGCCTATTGTGCTTGATGCAGACGCGCTTAATATAATGGCGAAAAGAGGCACGGACCCAAGAGAGTTGCTTGAAAATGCAATAATCACGCCGCATTTAAAGGAAATGTCGGGACTTTGCGGTATTGAGATAAACGGAATTCTTAAAGATATGCCGGGCTTTGCAAAAAGCTATGCAGAAGAAGAGCTTGTGCTTGTACTTAAAAATTCCAGAACAGTTGTGTCGGACGGAGACAAATTATATATTAATGCTTCAGGAAATGACGGAATGGCGACAGCAGGAAGCGGAGATGTGCTTACGGGAATAATCGCGGCGTTTCTTGCTCAGGGACTGGAGTGTTTTACGGCAGCGACGCTTGGAGTATATGTGCATGGACTTGCCGGAGACTGTGCAGCAGAAAAATACGGTCATTATGCAATGATGGCGTCAGATATTATAGATTCGCTAGGGGAGATATTAAAATGACAGAGTGCGACAGAGTAAAAGCAGTTATTAATCTTGAAAATATCAGGGATAATATTAAGGAATTAAAAAAATGTGTTCCTAAAGATACTAAAACCATGCTTATAGTAAAGGCGGACGGTTACGGACACGGCGCCAAAGAGATTATAGGTTATGTGGATGACCTTGCCGACGGATACGGAGTTGCGATTATCGACGAGGCGGTTACACTAAGAGAGCAGGGTGTAGATAAAATGATTCTTGTATTATCTTTTACACCTGAAAAGTACCTTAAAACTGCGGTACAGTACAACATATCGCAGGCAGTAACAGACTATGAGACAGCAAAAATAATGTCTGATGCGGCTGTGGAACTTGGAATGAATGCAAAGATACATATAAAACTTGATACAGGAATGGGAAGACTGGGATTCTCATGCGATGATAAAGGGCTTAACGAAATATGTCGTATTGCGAAGCTCCCGAATATTGAACTGGAGGGATTATTTACTCATTTTTCAAAGGCGGACGAAAAAAGCCTTGATTACACCGAGAAGCAGTATGAAACGTATATGAATTTTTCAGAAAGACTGTATTCGTGCGGAGTGGATTTTAAAATAAGACATGTATGCAACAGCGCTGCGTCAATACAGTTTCCAAAAGCAAGTCTTGATATGGTAAGGCTTGGAGTTGCAATATACGGGCTGTATCCTTCCGAAGATATTGATAAAAATATGATTAATTTAAAACCGGCAATGTCGATTGAGTCATGCGTAAGCTATGTAAAACATGTAAAGAAAGGAACGCTTATAAGCTACGGCGGTACATATGAGGCTGATAAGGACAGAATTATTGCAACTGTGCCGGTCGGTTATGCAGACGGGTATAACAGGGCGTTGTCCGGAGTCGGCAAAGTTTTAATACACGGCGAATATGCACCTATAACAGGAAGAATATGTATGGACCAGTTCATGGTTGACGTAACAGATATAAAAGGTGTAAAAAAAGGCGACAGAGTAATTCTTGCAGGGGAAGAGAGCGGAAAACGTATTACCGTAGAAGAGCTTGCCGCTCCTGCTAATTCGTTTAACTATGAATTTGTATGCGGAATCGGAAAACGTGTACCAAGAGTATATCAGATGGGAGATGACTCCCACCTGATATACGCTCCGCGAGGATGCGCAGGGATTCGGAAATGAATTATGTCAGCAAAGCTGACCCGAATCCCGCGCCAAAACTCGCGAGCGAGTCTTGAATTATAATAAATGTGTGACCAATCTTCGTTTAGATGAATAAAATACAATGTATAACGACCCGCGTTTCGGAAATACTTTTAACAGGTATTTCTGGAAATGGAGTGAGCAGACATTGTTAATTAAACGAGGAGATATATATTATGCAGACCTTAGGCCGGTAGTCGGTTCGGAACAGGGAGGTGTAAGGCCTGTTCTTATAATTCAGAATGATATGGGCAATAAACACAGTCCGACTGTTATATGTGCCGCAATTACTTCAAAAATGAATAAAGCAAAGCTTCCTACCCATGTTGAGCTTAATGCAAGGCAGTACGGAATAGTAAAGGATTCGGTTATTCTGCTTGAGCAGGTACGTACAATAGACAAGTCAAGATTAAAGGAGCGCGTGTGCCATTTGGATTCTGAGGCGCTTGAAAAGGTTGAAAAAGCATTAAAGATAAGTTTGTCTATTGATACATAGTAATGTATAAAAGAAAACAAACCGGACAAAGCCGGTCTGTTTTCCAGTAATACAATTACTATAGCATATAATAGGGTGGGAGTAGAAAGTGATTTTATTCACTATCTAGGTCTCATTATACAGTCAACAAATGAATAAAATGTGAATGAGCTGATAAATTAAAATTAATTTATTGACAATAATAACTTAAAAAGATATTTAAAATTTATATACTTATAAGGTGAAAAGATAAAATGAACATTGATATATTATGTGTTGGAAAGATTAAAGAAAAGTTTTATACTGATGCTGTTAATGAATATGTAAAAAGGCTTGGAAGGTATTGCAATATAAATATTATTTCTGTTCAGGATGAGAAAACTCCTGATAAAATCAGTGATAATATGCGTGATATAATTTTGGAAAAAGAAGCCGAAAGGCTATTAAAATATATGAAAGATAATGCGTTAAAGGCAGGTCTTGTTATTTCCGGCAAGGCGCTTGATTCAGAAGGATTTGCAGAAGTTATAAATGACGCGGCTCTTTATGGTAAAAGTCATATACAGTTCATAATAGGAGGCTCTCTTGGATTACATAAAAGTATACTTGATAAATGCAATATGCATATAAGTTTTTCAAAAATGACATTTCCACACCAGCTTATGCGCGTTATACTTACAGAACAAATATACAGGGCTTACAGAATAATTAATAAAGAGCCTTATCATAAGTAAGAAAAAAAATGGATAAAAGAATATTATATGCAAAAAAGGAAATTTGAATTTTAAAGCATAATATATAAAGAACCGGAGCATCTGTTACTAATGTCAGTGCTCCGGTTCTTTTTTGTCTGCTTTTTCTTAGTTGTCGTCCTCTTCTTCATCATCGTCAAAGATGTCATCATCAAAGTCAAAATCATCATATTCGTCGTAATCTTTACGTGAAAGGTATTTGTAAACAGCTACTGCAATACCGGCAACGAGTGTAACGACTCCGACTATGGCAAGTACAGTAAGAACGCAGTTCTTTTTGTCGTCTTCAACTTCTTTTTTGTGAAAGAGTTCATTAACTTTAATAGCATTCATAATTTCATCAAATTTATTATCCATAATAAATCTCCTTTCGTATATACTTTTTAGTATTATAGCACTTTCATTAAGATTATACTATCAAATTTTAGTCAATTTTGCAAAAGATGCTTTCATTTTACGTATTCCGTATTCGTCAAAGTTCACAGTTATGTTACTGTCGCCTGATTTGCCGGAAATATCCGTAACGGTACCCTCGCCGAATTTAATATGTTTTACACGGTCGCCGCATTTTATTTCGCCTATATCGGAAACAACTTTAGAGCCGCCTTTTAATCCTTTGCTTATGTATGGATTATTAAGGAATAGGTTGCTTCCCTTTTTTGTGTAGCAGGACGAGGCGGTTTTGTCAGGCTGTCTGTAAGATACAGATGAAAAAGCATCTGTATGTCTGCGGGATGCTGACGACGGAGCGCTTATATATCCCTCAGATGATGATTCTTTTATAAGATATCTTGGTATCTCGTAAATGAATCTGGAAGGTGCATTAAACATAGTCTCGCCGTTTTTCATTCTTCTTGCAGCGCTGCTTATTGTAAGCGTTTCCATAGCTCTTGTAATACCAACATAGCAGAGGCGTCTTTCTTCCTCAAGTTCAGAACTGTCGAGAGAGTATATTGACATATCGGAAGGGAAAATTCCATCTTCCATTCCGGCTATAAACACATGTGGGAATTCAAGTCCCTTTGCGCCGTGCAGCGTCATAAGAAGAACTACGTTGCTGTCTTCACCGATAGTATCTGCTTCGGAAACGAGAGCTACATTTTCAAGAAACTGACTTAATACAGAAGAATTACCGGATGAATCAGTTACATAATCTTCAAGTGCAAATGTAATGGTTTTATTAATAAATTCTTCAATGTTCTCAATACGTGCGTTAGCTTCATCTGTGTCTTCCTCTGTAAGCATATCCATATATCCGGTATCGGAAAGTATGCTTTTAACAAGTTCTTCAACAGAAAAGCCGTCTTGTGAGATAAGCTCCCTAAAATGTTCTATAAGTGCAACAAATTCTGTAAGTTTTGTTTTGGAACGTCCTATACCGTCTATATATTCTGCGTCTTTTAACGCTTCATAAAAGCTAATCTCATGTATGTCTGCGTAATTCATTATCCTGTCAATAGTTGTAAGACCGATTCCACGCCTTGGAATATTGATTATACGTCTGACGGCAATATCGTCAAGACCGTTATCAATCGTTTTAAGATAGGCAATTATGTCCTTAATTTCTTTTCTGGAATAGAAATTAAGTCCGCCTACAATCTTATACGGTATATTAAGATTAACAAGGTTCTCTTCAAATATACGCGACTGTGCATTGGTTCTGTAAAGTATTGCGTAATCTTTGTAGTTATTGCCTTCATCTATACCTTGCTTTATAGAGCTTACTATGCCGCAGGCTTCCTCAAAGTCGCTTCCGTATCTTATATAGTCAATCGGAATACCGTCGCCTTTTTTGCTCCATAGCTTTTTTTCCTTACGCATAGTATTATTCGATATTACTCCGTTGGCGGCATTAAGTATATTCCTGGTAGAGCGGTAGTTCTGTTCAAGTCTTATTGTAGTCGTATCAGGAAATACTTTTTCAAAATTAAGTATATTGTAGATATTAGCTCCACGAAACTTATATATAGACTGGTCATCATCACCTACAACACATATATTGCATTCAGTATTGTCCTGACCTGGTTCGGCAAGAAGCTTTAACAGCTCAAACTGCGCCGTATTAGTGTCCTGATATTCATCAACCAGTATGTATGCAAATCTTCTGCGGTAATATGCAAGTGCCTGTGCGTCTGTTTTGAACAATTCAACAGTCTTCATAATAAGGTCGTCAAAGTCCATTGCATTGCTTTTAAGAAGCCTGTCCTGATATTCTGTATACAGCTCGGCGTAAAGCTTTGCTCTGTAATCGCCTTCATTCTCGGATGCGTACATGGAAGGAGTTATAAGAGCGTTCTTGTTAGCTGATATTACTGAAAGAGCTTTCTTTTCATTAATGCTTTTTTTGTCAAGATTCCGTCTTTTGATAATACTTTTCATAACAGACTTGGAATCATCTGAGTCATATATTGTAAAATTACGGTTATAGCCGATGGATTCGCAGAACCGGCGAAGTATCCTTACGCATGTTGAATGAAACGTGCTTACCCATATATTCTCAGAACCTGCTCCCACGATATCATCTATACGCTCGCGCATTTCACCGGCAGCTTTATTGGTAAATGTAAGTGCAATAATATTCCAGGGGCTGACATTATATTCTGTTATAAGATATGCAATACGGTATGTAAGAACCCTTGTTTTCCCGGAGCCTGCGCCGGCAAGAACTAAAAGAGGCCCTTTATTATGCGTAACGGCTTTTATCTGTTCATCATTAAGCTTATCAAGTATATTCATAGCAATCCTCCAAACATACGTTTACTTTATCATATGACTGTTATCATGTCAAAGAAAAAATTTTTTGTATTAAAAAAAGTGTTGACAAGTATATTTTCGTGTGATAAAGTATGCATTACATTAAATGTGTGCACATCTTAATGTATTCATATGATAGTCTACAGTAGTGCTTTTTTAAAGCCAACTGCCGTTTTTTATCTATTAATTATCTTGTAACAGTTAATTTAAGTATTTCCTTTATTAAGTATCAAGGTTCTATGGGATTTGAAGGTTGAGGAAGAAGATTACCTTCGGTGTATGCGAATTTACATTTACAGTTTAAGCTTGCAGGCAGGTAAATTAGCTGCACCTGAATTTGGAATTGGGAGTGATGTATTTTTAATGCAGGAACAGATAGAAATTGATGATATACTTGACGAGCTTCTGGATTATTTTATCCATGTTGAAAGACAGACCCTTTTACTTGTCCAGCGTGGAGTAAAACCCAGAAAGGTATTATTGGAAGCAGCGGACAGGTATCTTGGTGAAAGAGAGATTCCCAAAGTTACCAGGGAGCTTATCATTAACCATTTCAGTAAATTTATATGGGGTTATTATATACTTGAAGAAGCTATTAATGACCATGATATATCTGATATAAAGGTTCTTAGCGCTGATAATGTCAGAATCAAGAGAAAGGGCAAAAGGATGGGAACCGACATCAGATTTCCAAGTAATGCTGATTATAAAAGATTTGTTTCAATGGTTGCGGTTAAGAATAAAACTAATCTGGCAGATATTAATGCCATTCAGTCATTTACTGATAAAGAGAGTAATAAAGATTTTATTCTGAGATTTAATATTGCTACAGAGTTTGTTAATTCTACAAATGCACCGTATATGCATATCAGAAAGATTCCGAAGAACAAGCGTACAGTTAATAATCTTATAGAACTTGGAATGCTTGATAACAGTAAAGCGGAGTATCTTATTAATGCGGCAAAAGAATCAAGCGGGATATTATTTGCCGGAAAAGGCGCAAGTGGAAAGACTACGCTTATGAATGCTCTGATTGAGCATATCCCTCATGATAAGAGCGGACTTGTTATTCAGGAAAATGAAGAACTGTTCAGTAATACTCATCCGGACCTTATGTTTCAGCATATTGTGTCTGCGCATGGCGAAGGAAAGATAAAGTATGATTTAAAGGATTTGAGCCGCAATGGGCTCCTTGTGGACCTTGACTACTTTATTATAGGTGAGATAAAGGGTGGTGAAGCCTTATATCTTCTCAATGCCGGGTACACAGGACATAGATGCTGGGCGTCGGTTCACGGTATGAGCAGCAGAGAAGCTATTGATAAGCTTGCGGATTATGTAAAGTACGAGAGCGACTATTCATTGAATGATATAAGAAAGATGCTTATGGGTATGAAGACAATAGTATATATGAAGGATTTTTGTGTAAGTGAGATATCTGAGATAAAGGAATATAAAGGTGGTGAGCTTATATATGAGAGAGTATTCTGACGGTAACGCCAATGTATTTATAAGATGGCTCGACAGAAAGTATAAAAAAAGGCTTATCGAAGAGCGGAGAATAAGGCAGACAACCGGAAATCACAGCAAAAAGTCATTTTTGTATAAGATTGACAGGATGCTTGATTACAGCGGAATACGTAATATGGCAGGAAGCATTAATGCTGAGATGTATATTGTGCTTGTCGGTACTTTGGCAGTTTTTGCAGGCATAATCGGGATGATTATATTTAACAGTATATTTTTTGCATTTTCTGCAGCTATTATTATAATTTTGTTGTCCGGTATTATTCTGTATATTTTGTCGGGAATATATTATAACCGTCTTGAAAATGAGATAATGACTTTTCTTAATCTGGTTGAGAACTTCAGTAAAACTGATAATGATATAGTTCAGATATTCAAAAAAGCCTTATTTTATCTCGATGAACCGCTAAAAGGACTGCTTTTGGAATTCTGTAATGAAGCGGAAAGTATGGGAGACACGTCAGCAGCATTTAATAATCTTTCAGCAAGGATAGAGCACGCTAAATGCAGGGAGCTGTTTCGTAATCTTCAGGTCTGTTCAAAGTATGAGGCGAATTATGATGAAGTCATTAAGGACTGCCGGATGAGTATGATAGACTATCTTGCTGTTAAAGCTGACAGAAAGGCAATTATTAATAATGGACGTGCAGAGATAGTAATTCTTATTATAAGCGCAGTAGGAATTATATTCTTATTCTCAGGAATAACTTCTGATTTGTGGAATGTTCTTATTAACACATTTATAGGTAATATCATTCTGTTTTACTGTTTTGTAGTACTTGCAATATGTATGGTAATGATGATTGTTTTTGATAAAAGGGGTTGAATGAAATTAAAGATAAAATTGAAAATTTTTTAAGAAGGTATGGAGCAGAGTATATGTTCCCGGGTATCAGACCTTTTAGTTTTCTGATTGTCATGTTGTTGTCGGGAATAGTATGCGGCGCAATAGGTTTTATGATTAATCCGTATATTTCGGCAGTTACATTTATTGCAGGGTTATGTATTCCGGTTCTTGTTATTGTTATATCGAACAGTTCTGATAATGATGCAATGTTAGCAGATATTGAAAGTATATACGATATTATCAGGATTCAGGCAAGAGCAGGTATATTTGTACAGGATTCGCTGATGGACTGTTATATGATGACATGCAGTAAAAGACTTAAGTCAGCGCTTTTGGAGCTCTGTAACAGAATAAGTACAAAATGTACAATGGAAGAGGCTGTCAGCGAGTTTAATAAAAAATTTGCCAACAGGCATATCGACATATTATGTATCGTGCTTAATCAGGCTCAGACAAGCGGTAAAACAGTACAGATACTTTCTGATATGAGCGAGCAGATACGGCAGGTCAGACATGCTTATTCTCTTAAGGAAAAGTCAAGGCTTGAGAGAAGAATTGAAGTTATAGAACTTCTGATATTTATTGGAGTAATAGCTATAGGTATATATTCAATGGGTACAGAGATTACCCGTCTGTTAAATGAGTAAATCTTTATATTTGAAAGGAAAAGACATTATGATTAAAAAAATTAAAAATTATTTTATTAACAAGAAAGCATGTGTTTCAGAGTTTGGGCTCAGAAAATGCGGAGGTAAGGAAATTATTATGGAGTTTGCATTAGGAGCGATAGCGGTTGTGCTTGCGGTTGTATTCAGAGAGCAGTTAGAGACTGTAATCAAAACAGTCGGCGGCTCGTTTGCCGAGAAAATAAGCGCATTATTTACCAGTCTGTAAAATTAGTATTGAGACGGAGGTGCGGTGCGTATGAAGAACATAAAGAAACAGGGAAGCATTGCTAAAATGCTTCCGATATTTATTGGATTATTTGCTGCTTCATTGTTGTCGGTGATGTATATAACGTATATGAATTCCATAGAAACGCTTGAAAGAGCGGAGCAGATATCAAGACAGTATATACTTAGGATGGAAGCTGACGGGTATCTTACGGAGGAAGCAGGAAATGAACTTATCACTGACCTTATTAATATAGGAGGCGACAGGATTAATTTGTCAGGTACTACTATGAGCAGGTGTGAATATGGAACGACTATAAAGCTTTGTATAAGTATGAGGCTTCCTATGGAAAGTATATCTGTTTTTAATATGTTTGATACGGACACACAGACGATTTATAAGGATACGTTTATAGAGAAAAAGACTACGTCAAAGAATTAGGAGGACTTATGGAAAAAGTTAAAACCGGAGGGATTGAATATTTGAGTGCGTATATGATGATTGCAATTACGGGATTAATTATGCTTTTTTCATATTCCGCAAGAGAAATAAGACATTATCAGAGTCTGGCAAGGGACAGTATTGACAGCGCATGTCTTTCAGCTGCGCTTATTAACCTTGACGAGTATTCTAAAGGCCGGTTTATTTATATAAGTAATTGTGATAAAAGCTTTGATGTGTTTCTTGATACTCTTAAAAGTAATATGAATCTTAATGATGATTTTACTCCGTCAAAGACATGTATATATGACAGAGTGGTTGTACATGATTACACAGTTTATAACATCGCTGAGGGAATTCTTACAAGCTGCAGTTTCAAAAATGGAAATCCGGTATATAAGAGTGAAAACTATGATAAAGATGAGGCTACTCCAGACGGAACGCCTATAGTTTCTTCAACTGTATATGCCGATATCGGAATGAATGTTAGGTCATTGTTTGGAATAGAGCGTTATGTGCATGTAAGAACCTCGGTGGATGTTGTAAATAACTGAAAGGTCAGGTGGCATATGAAAAGAAAAAATAGAACGGCGAAATTTATGCTTATTGCCATATTCGGTATAGCGGTATGTGTGTTGATAATTGGTTTGTTTTTTTCCGGGAAACAGGGAAATGTTATTACATGCATTTCCGAAATAAACAGGGGAACAACCATAACGGAAGACAATTTTAATGATATGTTTGAGGTTAAGGGCGCAGATGATTCGATAAAACCGTCAGATGCGGTAACAGATAAAGAGAGCGTTATAGGAAAGACACTCAGATATGATATATCGGAAGGTACTATGTTGACGGAAGGTATGCTTGCGGACGGTAACAGTATAGGTCTTTCAATGAATAATCCTGTAGCTGCGGGAATAAAGGCAACAGATATATCACAGTTTGTCGGAGGTATTATCAGAAAAGGGGATTATATAGATATTTCGGTTGTTGATAAGAATACGGGAGAATGTATCAATGTTATGAATTCAGTATATGTAGTCGGCGCATACAATTCGGACGGAACCGAGATAGAGAACGGCGAAGGATGTGCAATGCTTCTTAATGTTCTTATTGAAAAAGAAAGCGAAAGCTATCTTAATACTATGCTGTCTATGGGCACTATCAGGATATGCAGGCTGGAAAGGGGGCAAAATGGGTAAAAAAATATTTTTTGTAAGTTTATTTCTGCTTGCGGTATTAAGCCCTTCATCGCATGTTTGTGCCGGAACATATGATAATGCATATTCCTACTATAAAAAATTTGGTGATGAACAGGACAGCCCTGCAAGATATAATGAGGCTGACGGGTATATATATTTCTGTTCACGCGGTCTTACGGCTTCTAACTCAACACGATACAGGACAGTCGGATATACAATTACAATTAATGTAGGAGGAAAAACTGACAGGATTGAAGTGATGCTTGGAGGTACATATGTAAAAGATGTGTCGGAAGTAAAGAAGGATTCTTATACGTATGTATTAAGAAAGGCGAAGCTTAGCAGACTTCTTACGTTATTTAACGGAAATAACAGAATAACATGGAATGAAATATACAGAAATAAAAATACATATACGTTTGATGCAATAATGACTGTTGTGGAAAATGATAAACAGCTTTGCGGAAGAGTTACTGAATCCGGAGATTACAGAACGATAACAGCAGCTGGTAACAGTTATCTTTTCAGGACGGCAGCAGGAATAAAGGCTGCGCGTAAATGGAAGCGCCCGGGTGATTTGGACAGTTTCTTTAATAAAAGTGTCGTTTTTCCGGTAAATAATTATATTGCAACAAGAAATATGTATGCTAATGGGGTTAATGTGTACAATGCGGACGGAGTATATTATGTAAAAAGCGGTGCGGATATTAATATAGCATTTGAGTCTTATTTTAACGACATGGACGCAGCGGTCAAAATGTTTCATCCGAATTATAATATATATGGAGTTACCGGATGGGGAGATAACCAAAAGTATTATACAATGCAGAGAAGAAGCGGAAGCAATGCTCCGTATTCGGGTATTATAAAAGACGGTACTACTTCTGAGAAGCCGCTTACATTAAAGGAAACCAGATACGAGAATACGACTTCATACAGTGATTGTAATTATGCATTTACAAGTATGGCGGCGTTTGGATTTAATGTGCCGGACAGCGGTATAATATATGTTAAGCCGGAAGGCCGTGTATATTATAATTATACATATCCTGATACACTTGATGATAAGGATTATCTGTGTGATAAAAGTCAGAATGACAGTTTGATTAGCCTTGTATCCGACGGACGGGGACCGGATGTGTATATTCCGGATTATATTTCTTCGATAGGGGCGGGTTATATTCCGGTATCGGCATATGACAGTGGTTCAGGAGTTAAAAATATTGCCGTGTGCAGAAGTGACGGAGCGGTTATTTCTGAGGTTAATTATACAGGAAGAAATACTGCAGTTTCATCTGAAAAGGATTTTTATATAAAACCCGAAACAGGATATGACTACTATATTAGAGCGGTTGATAATGTAGGCAATGTGACTTATTCCGGTAAGATTGTGTTTCTGGTTCCTAAAGCTCATACTGTAAGTGCGATTATAACAGGAGATAATAACGGCTATAATGCTAATAACATTACGGCAGACGTCTATGGAGGCAGTTCGGAAATTGCATCACTTGTTATTATGTCTGAAGATATTGATAATCCGACGAAACAGAGAGTAGTATTTGTTAATAAAGATGTTATGAGCCAGACTCTTTCACATGGACTTTATACTTACAGACATTCGTTTAATCCTATGGACGTAATAAAAAATATGCCGGATGGATATTACGGTATTGATGTAATATCAGGAGGAATGTATGTAGAATCCAAACCTGTACGCCTTAGGCTTAAAAAAGATACAACTAAACCTGTAATAAATGTAATAAGCTCATTTGATGATAATAAATGGTATAGAAACGGACTTCGGCTTAATATTGCCGCAAAAGATAATTACAGCGGTATATATTCAGTAGGAGTAAAGGTTAATAGAGAGGAAGTATCAGGCGAAACATATTTTAATCCTGAAACAGCGGCAATAAACGGAAGCTACAGTATAGATGATGAAGGTGTTAATATGATTAGTATAGCAGCTGATGATGCGGCAGGAAATCATTCATACATTATCAGGCATTATAGGATTGATAAGACTTCTCCGACTATGATTTATTCGGATTCATTTACAGGACTTAATGTCAGTAATAACAAATGGATTAATAAAGAAGCAATGTACAGTAATATATATGCGTATGATGAATTAAGCGGACTCAGTGAAACGTCGAAAATACATCTGTATGAGGTAAAAGGAAGTACCAAAAGCGAAGTGGATTTTAATAATCCGGTTGTTATGAAATGTACTGATTCTAAAAATGGTGTAATAAATTTTACAGATGCTTTTATAGATACGCTTGATAGCTCAAGGAAGCATTACATAGTTCAAATCAATGACGTGGCAGGTAATATAACTAATTCTGATATGTATGTTAATTTGGATTTTGATATGCCATATGCGGATATTACATGTAATGACGGATGGGATAAATATGAATTAAAAGGTAATGTGTGCATAGCGGACGCTCATTCAGGCATATCTTCTATAGAAGTTTACAGAGACGGAATACTCGTTGATTCATACTATAATGTAAAAAGCATGAGGCGTATAATATATGTGGACCAATCCGAATATAAAGGTAAGACGCCTGTTATATATATTAAGATGACTGACTATGCCGGAAATGTCGCTGATTATGTTCTTGCAACTGATAAGGAAGCTATTTTATTAGATGCCGATATAACGCGTATAGACGGAAGGAAGGACGCTGTATTTCTCGCAGGTGAAAGAGGTATTTTAAGAATACGGTATAGCGGAGATGCAGACATCTTAAGAGTATTTTATCCTGAAAATATGGCTGCCCTTAATCCTTTGCTTAATAAAGAATATAATGTGTCGGGAAAGACTTCATTAAATGTTAGTACAGGATTTATCATCCCTATAGGAACAGATGAGGGGCCTTATCACGTGACGGTAAAAGCATATAAAGGTGATAAAGAATATACAGTTTATCCGACGTTTGAGGTGTATGGCTGTGTAACGGAGCAGTTTCGTACAAGGTTAAGGAGATAAAATGGCAGGTCTTATATATAATATTATAGCAGCGAAAAAGATATTACCTCAAAACAGTATAATAAGATGTTTGTATGTATGTTCTGCTGTTATGTTTATTTCTGTGGTATTGGCAGCAGTTTATTCGGATTATTTTACTTCTGTATATATTCTTTATCTTATGTGGCTAATGGTAATGGCTTCTGTTGATTACTATACAGGATATGTGTATGTAAAAATGGAATACGCAGTTATTGTTCCGGTAATTTTATGTATAATCAGCCTTTTTAATACATCTTATAATAAAGAACATATTGAAGCGCTGGCAATATCAGTCTGTATTATTTCAGCTTTGTTGAAAATTAGTTCAAAGGCAGGATGGTTTGGAGAGGGCGACAGCGATGTGCTTATATGCAGCTCGGTTTTTTTGTCAGCGGGAACGGCTTTGCATAACGGAGAGATTTCAGACGTTACTTATATTGTTATGGACAATATTATTACAAATATGTTCTATATTTCATTTTCAGGATTTTTATTCTTTATAAGGTATATCGGAACTATTAAGTTAAAGAAGCTTTCTTTAAAAGAAAGAAAGCCGTTTATTCCAAGCATTTATATGGCAGGAGTAATATTTTTTACGGTAATACAGATTAAAAAGTAAAATGATATATTCTGTAGTTAAAATAAAACATAAAAAGTCAAAAAAATCATAAGAAATATCATGTATTAAATAAATATAATGTTTTATAATTATAACATAATATTTCAAGGAGGTAATGTATTATGAAACGTTTCATTAAGCAGAGTGTAGCAGCGGCATTATGTGCGGCTATGGTTATCACTCTTATGCCTGGAAACGACGCAGATGCTGCAAAGAAAGTTAAAATCAGCAAAAAGGCATCAGTTACCGTTGGTCAGAAAAAGACCATTAAAGTAAAGAATGCCAGTAAAAAAGCAAAAGTAACATGGAAAGTTAAAAAAGCTTCAATTGCCAAGATTACCGGTAAAGTAGCTAAAGGCAAGAAAGCAAGCGTTACAATTTTGGGGGTATCAGCAGGTAAGACCAAGTTAACGGGCACATATAAGCTTGGAAAGAAGAAGACTAAGCTTACATGTACAGTTACTGTAACGCCGGGTGCAGTTAATCCTACTACAACACAGCCTGCAGGACAGGTTACTGTACAGCCTACACAGTCTGTAGTACAGCCTACATCACCGGTTGTTGTAACGGATCAACCTAACGCGACAGAAGAGCCTACCGCAAAGCCTACAAGGACGCCTAGGGTTACATCGGCACCAACACCTGTTCCTACGCCAAAGTATCAGAAGCCTGATGTAACTGCAGATCCGGTCGTTAATATTCCTCTTGCAGAAGGTTCGTTCTATAATGAGGGAACTGAAGACAATGCTGCAATTACATATAATGAAGATGGAACTATGACAATAGTATTTAAGACTCAGTGGGCAGCAGTGAACTTTGTTCTTCCTGATAATGCACAGAATTATTACAGTGAATATAAGTCAGCAGTATTAACATATAAGAGCGAAGGAACATTTGCGCAGAATGAAGAAGGTAATGCTAATGGTCTTGGACACGCATTGTTTGATGCTGACTGGGACCCATCAGGAACAGATATGGCAGCAGGAAAGCATCCTGATTGGGGAAAGAAAATAGCACAGTCAGATGAGTATACTACAAAGGTATTTAATGTAACAAGTGAGTGTGTAGGAGATTGTATACGCGGACTTCAGATATTTAATCCTAATGAGATGGGTGAAGGCGACAGCATTACAATTACAATCAAGTCGATGATATTCTATAATGAAGAAAAGGCTGATGATTTTGTGCCGGAAGAACCGACAACACCACCTTCAGAAAATCCAAGTGTCAATACATATGAAGTTGATCTTACAGATTCAGCAGCATATACTCTGGAGGGCGCTACAAGTGCTTCATATAATAGTGAAACAGGGACGCTTGATGTAGTGGTTCCGCAGTTTAACGCTATTATATTTAAGGCGCCTGCAGAAGGCGCTTACAAATATGTTGAAATCGCTTACACAAGTGATTCAAAGCTTAATTATTATGTGTTTGATTCTGACCTTACAGATGGATTAGGACAGACTCCGGCAGGACAGCATGAAATAACTGAAGGTTTAGCAGCGGCAGAGGAGACTGCAGTAGTAGGAAATGAATCTGACGAAGGATATGCTGGTGATTGTGTTACAGCTATCAAGATAGTACATGTTGATTGGAACAGTAGCGCTGCTAAGAATATTAAAATTGAATCTATTAAATTTATGACTGAAAAACCCGGTGTATAACCAAGTGTGAAACCGAGTAAAGAGCCAGAGCATAATCAGCAATTCCTGTAGCGGTAACTCTTAGTAAAGAAAAGGAAGTAGTTGTTAATACAACTATTACATATGAAGGGAGACGCAAGGACAGATGCGGCTGAATTTACAATTACATCAATTGATATTGTAGAAAAGTAATTGTGGATTAAATATAGTTATTTGATTTATAAATAAGTCCTTACAATCAAGCAAAATCTGGTTGTAAGGACTTATTATATTTACTTCATAGGTAACTCCCTCTTTCCTATGGAGGGGGGTTAAGTAAAAAAAGTTCATATAATAATGGTTTAGAGCTGTTTTTTTATATTTAGTGATGATTTAAGAGGAAGAATGTTGTATAATAATATATAATTTTTTTTTTGAGGAGGATTGTTTCAATGAAAGAGGGGAAAAAGAGAAATTCATTTAAGGGTTCTTTAGGCTTTGTTCTTGCCGCATCGGGAAGTGCAGTAGGTTTGGGAAATATATGGAGGTTTCCGTATCTTGCTGCAAAAGACGGCGGAGGTATATTTCTTGTAGTGTATCTAATTCTTGCACTTACTTTTGGTTTTACACTTCTTACTACCGAGATTTCGATAGGAAGAAAGACAAAACAGAGTCCGCTTACAGCTTATTCAAAATTGAAAAAGGGCTGGGGATTTCTAGGTATAATTTCATGCCTTGTGCCTGTAATAATTATGCCATATTATTGTGTAATAGGCGGATGGGTAGTTAAATATTTTGTTTCATTTATAACAGGACAGGGTGTAGGAGCCGCTGAAGATAATTATTTTACCGGGTTTATTTCTCAGGATGTACAGCCTATAATATTTATGGTTGTATTTCTTGCAATAGTGGCCTTTATTGTATTCAGAGGTGTTAACAAGGGTATAGAGTCGTCGTCAAGAATTATTATGCCGGTTCTTTTGTTGATGGTTATCGGAATATCAATTTTCTCATTTACAATAAAGAGCACGGATGCAGAAGGTATAACGAGAAGTGGACTGGATGGATTTAAAGTGTATTTCATACCTGATTTTAAAGGTATGACGCTTAAAGGATTTATTACAGTATTTATTGATGCGCTTGGACAGCTTTTCTTCAGCCTTAGTGTTGCAATGGGTATAATGGTAGCATACGGTTCGTATGTTAAAGATGATGCGAATCTTGGAAAATCTATTAATCAGATAGAAATATTTGATACCGCAGTCGCATTTCTTGCCGGAGCAATGATTGTGCCTGCTGTGTATGTGTTTATGGGAACCGAAGGTATGGCGTCCGGACCGAGTCTTATGTTCGTGTCGCTTCCTAAAGTATTTAAAGCGATGGGACCTGCAGGAGCAGTAATCGGATGCGTATTTTTTGCAATGGTTTTATTTGCTGCAATTACGAGTGCCGTATCGGTTATGGAAGCAGTAGTATCAAGTTTTATGGATAAATTTAATATGACGAGAACAAAGGCAGGTATTATAGAAGGTCTTATAGCGCTTGTCGGAGGAATTGTTGTATGTCTCGGTTATAATAAGCTGTACTTTGAATTTAAGCTTCCGAACGGAGCTACAGCACAGATACTTGATATTATGGATTATATCAGTAACAATCTTTTAATGCCTATTGTAGCATTCGGAACGTGCATACTTATAGGATGGATTGTTAAGCCTAAGACAATTATTGACGAGGTTGAAAAGAGCGGGATTAAGATGGGAAGAAAGGTACTGTATATTATAATGATTAAGATAGTCGCACCGGTACTTCTGCTTGTTTTGCTTGCCAGCACGCTTTTCCCGTCATGGTTGTAAAAAAATACTTGTGAAAGCTTGGTTTACTTGATATACTATATTTAGTTATATTTGGTATTGGTTGCCGGACGGTAACTGTTATTCATATGAATATAAGAAAGGAATTAACGTATTATGTTATCAGAATTAAAGGAAAAGGTATATGAAGCCAATATGGAACTTTGGCGTAAAGGTATGGTTATCTATACTTGGGGAAATGTAAGTGGAATTGACAGTGATAAGGGGCTTGTCGTAATAAAGCCAAGCGGTGTTGATTATGACGTTATGAAGCCGGAAGACATGGTTGTTGTAGACCTTAACGGTAATGTTGTTGAAGGAAAGCTTCGCCCGTCGTCAGATACACCGACACATATTGTTTTATATAAAGCTTATCCACAGATGGGTGGAATCGTTCATACACATTCGGTTCATGCAGTTGCTTTTGCACAGGCAGGAAAGCCTATAACAGCACTCGGAACTACACATGCCGATTATTTCTTCGGTAATATTCCATGTACAAGGAGCCTGACTTCAGAGGAAGTTAATGAGGCATATGAAGTTAATACCGGTAATGTTATTGTAGAGACTTTTGAAGGAAAAGACCCTATGGCTATACCGGGAGTTGTAGTTAAGAATCATGGACCTTTTGCATGGGGAAAATCACCTGCAGAAGCTGTATATAATTCAGTAGTTATGGAAAAGGTTGCTGAGATGGCTTATATTACATATGCGATTAATCCTAGCGTACAGCCTGCACCGCAGTATATGTTAGACAAGCATTATTATAGAAAGCATGGACCTAACGCATATTATGGACAGGGCGGAGAACACTGATTCTGTCTGTTTATGTGAAATATATATATGAAAGGTGAATTGAAATGGATAATTTAGAACTTATGAAGACTGCTAATGAAGTCCGCAAGGGCATTGTAACAGCAGTCTACAATGCAAAATCAGGACATCCGGGCGGATCACTTTCAGCAGCAGATATATACACATATCTGTACTTTGCAGAGATGAATATTGACCCGAAGAACCCGCGTAAGCCGGACCGCGACAGGTTCGTACTTTCAAAGGGTCATACTGCACCGGGATATTACTCAACTCTTGCCAACAGGGGATTTTTCCCGGTAGAAGATCTTCCTACACTTCGTCACACAGGCTCATATCTTCAGGGACATCCTAATATGAATGAGATTCCTGGCGTTGATATGTCAAGCGGCTCGCTTGGACAGGGAATATCAGCAGCAGTAGGAATGGCGCTTTCAGCAAAACTTTCTGATGAATCATACAGAGTATATACACTTCTTGGAGATGGTGAAATACAGGAAGGACAGGTATGGGAAGCTGCTATGTTTGCAGGACACAGAAAGCTTGATAATCTTGTTGTAATCGTTGACAATAATGGTCTTCAGATTGACGGCAACATTGCAGACGTATGCTCACCTTATCCTATTGATAAAAAGTTTGAGGCATTTAATTTCCATGTAATTAATATTGACGGACATGATTTTGACCAGATTGCAGCTGCATTTAAAGAAGCAAAAGAGACAAAGGGAATGCCTACGGCTATTATTGCAAAGACAACTAAAGGAAAAGGCGTATCCTTTATGGAAGGTCAGGCAGGATGGCATGGTAAAGCTCCTAGTGATGACGAATATAAGACAGCAATGGAAGATTTAGAGAAAGTAGGTGATGCACTGTGTCAGAAGTAAAGAAGATAGCAACAAGAGTTAGTTATGGTAATGCACTTGCTGAATTTGGTGCAGAATATGAGAATCTGGTAGTTCTTGACGCAGACCTTGCAGGAGCTACACAGACAGGAATATTTAAAAAGGCATTTCCTGAAAGACATATAGACTGCGGTATTGCAGAGTGTAATATGGCAGGTATTGCAGCAGGACTTGCTACTACAGGTAAAATTCCGTTTATGAGTTCATTTGCAATGTTTGCAGCAGGACGTGCATTTGAGCAGGTTCGTAACTCAATCGGATATCCACATCTTAATGTTAAGATTGGAGCTACTCACGCAGGAATTTCTGTAGGTGAGGACGGAGCTTCACATCAGTGTTGTGAAGACGTTGCGCTTATGAGAACTATTCCGGGCATGACAGTAATTGTTCCTTCAGACGATATTGAGGCAAAAGCAGCTGTTAAGGCGGCTATAGATTTTGAGGGACCTTGTTATCTTAGATTCGGAAGACTTGCGGTACCTGTAATTAATGATAATGATGATTATAAGTTTGAGATTGGTAAAGGAATTGTACTCCGTGAAGGAAAGGATATTACGCTTATTGCATCAGGTCTTGAAGTTGCAGAAACACTTGAAGCAGCAAAGATGCTTGAAGCAGACGGTATTGATGCAAAAGTTATTAATATCCATACAATTAAGCCTCTTGATGATGAACTTATACTTGCTGCTGCAAAGGAGACCGGTAAGGTTGTAACTATTGAAGAACATTCAGTTATCGGTGGACTTGGAAGCGCAGTATGCGACCTTCTTTCAGAGAAGCTTCCTACTAAAGTGCTTAAGATAGGTGTACAGGATACTTTTGGAGAATCAGGTCCTGCTGTAGAGCTTATTAAGAAATATGGACTTGATGGGGCAAGCATTTATGAAAAAGTAAAAGCATTCCTTGCATAAGCGAGCTCTGAATATTAATAATATCTAATATTAATGCAACGGAGTCACGGTTGTGGCTCCGTTAATTTTTGTTATATTTAAGTTGGAGGAAGAAGATGAATAATAATTCTTTTTTAACATCACCACCTATGGGATGGAATAGTTATGATTTTTATGATACAACCGTAAATGAAGAAGAAGTACGAAATAATGCTGAATATATGGCGAAGAACCTTAAAGAATTCGGTTGGGAATATATAGTTGTTGACATTGAATGGTATTCATATAATGCCGGCACAAGGAGAGATGAGCACCAGTATATTCCATTTGAAAAGGTTGAAATGGATGAGTATTCAAGGCTGTTTCCATGTCTTGACAGATTTCCGTCATCAGCAGATGGGAAAGGTTTTAAGCCTCTTGCCGATTATATTCACAGCCTTGGACTGAAGTTCGGAATACATATAATGAGAGGAATACCAAGGATTGCAGCGCATATGCATACTAAGATTAAGGGTACAGATGTGGATGCCGCTGAAATTGCAGACCCATATTCAATATGCTGTTGGAATCCTGATATGTACGGAGTAAGACCTGATAAGGAAGAATCACAGCTTTATTATGATTCACTCTTAGAGTTATATGCGGAATGGGGCGTTGATTTTATTAAATGTGACGATATATGCCGTATGGATATGCCGTCAGCAGAAGCTGAGATTATTATGCTTCACAGGGCAATTAAAAAAAGCGGACGGGATATTGTTCTAAGTCTTTCACCGGGGCCTGCAAAGCTTGATAAAGCATGGATATATGAGAAATATTCTAATATGTGGCGTATTACGGATGATTTCTGGGATAGCTGGCCGCTTCTTCTTAATATGTTTGAAAGATGTGAACATTGGCAGAACCATGTTAAGGAAGGAGCATATCCTGACTGCGACATGCTTCCGCTCGGTAAAGTCGGCAAAGGATTTGGAAACATAAGAGATACGAGATTTACAAAAGATGAACAGGTTACAATGATGTCATTATGGTGCATCTTCCGTTCTCCGATGATGCTTGGTGCAGAACTTATGTCTCTTGATGATGATACATTTAAGCTTATAACGAACAAAGATGTCCTTAATCTTCTTAAACTTAAAAATCAGGCATATCAGGCAGAACGTACGAAAGACCATGCTATTTGGATTAACTCTGATGATGAGCATGTATATGCTGCAATGTTTAATATTTCAGATGAAGAACAGACTGTATCATATAATACGGCAGATAAGGATGTGACTGAAGCTTACGAACTTTGGAGCGGCAGAAAAGTTACTGTTAAAGACGGTATCGTATCACAGATGATACCTGCTCACGGTGCGTGCATATATATGATAAAATGAGCCGTGCGACGTCTTGCGCTTGCGCAAATGACGGCATAATGCGGAAACCACAATGAGACGAAGCCGAGAGGATTTAATAAAAATATTGAAACCTTTATTAAAATATAGTAATATGAATAGGTAGCATGTTTAAATATTTACTATAAGAAAGGACAGAGTTATGGAAAAGTTTTTTAAACTCAAAGAGAACAAGACTACAGTAGGTACTGAAGTCATGGCCGGTGTTACGACATTTATGACAATGGCGTACATACTGGCAGTCAACCCATCCATATTGTCTGCATCGGGAATGGACCCTAATGCAATACTTATGGCTACAGCATTAGCAGCAGCAATTGGATGTTTTTGTATGGCATTTCTTGCTAATTATCCGTTTGCATTGGCACCGGGACTTGGCTTGAATGCTTATTTTGCTTATACCGTATGCGGTGAAATGGGATACGACTGGAGAATAGCTCTTCTTGCAGTATTTGTCGAAGGTATTATCTTCATTGTATTATCAGTTACCAATGCGCGTGAAGCAATATTTAATGCAATTCCTATGCAGCTCAAGAGGGGAGTATCTGTAGGTATTGGTTTGTTTATAGCATTTATCGGTCTTCAGAATTCAGGAATCGTTGTTAACAGCGATTCAACGCTTGTTACTATTATTGATTTTACAAGTGATTTTAAGACAACAGGAATAAGTGCTCTTCTGGCAGTAATCGGTGTTATCATTATTGCTGTTCTTTACATTAAGCATGTAAAGGGTTCAATACTTATAGGAATATTTGCAACATGGATACTTGGTATCATATGTCAGCTTACAGGTCTTTATCAGGGAGCGAGCCTCATTCCTTCATGGTCAACATTTGACCTTACATCAATAGGAAGTACATTCGGACAGTGCTTTAATGTTGCAGGACTCAATTTCTCGATAGCTGATTTTATTGTAATTGTTTTTGCATTTTTATTTGTAGACATGTTTGATACGCTTGGAACACTTATCGGTGTTGCTAATAAAGCAGATATGCTTGATGAGAACGGAAAGCTTCCTCGTATAAGAGAAGCGCTTCTTGCAGATGCTATTGCAACTTCTGCGGGCGCTGTGCTTGGTACATCAACAACTACAACATTTGTTGAGAGTTCATCAGGTGTAGCTGAAGGCGGAAGAACAGGTCTTGCATCTGTAGTAACGGGAGCTTTATTTGTTGTTGCTATTCTTCTTTCACCTATATTTATTGCAATCCCTGGTTTTGCAACAGCTCCGGCGCTTATATTTGTAGGATTCCTTATGATAAGCGCAGTTGTTAAGATTGACTTTGAAGATTTTACAGAGTCAATTCCTGCATATCTCTGTCTGGTTGCTATGCCACTTACATACAGCATTTCAGAAGGTATTGCAGTTGGAGTTATTTCTTATGTTTTAATTAATCTTATATCAGGAAAAGCAAAAGAAAAGAAGATAAGCGTACTTATGTATGTTCTTGCAATATTATTTATATTAAAATACATATTCCTGTAAGATATACAGTAATGTGATATTTGGAGGAAAAAATGGCTATTAAAATAGTAATGTTAGTGCTGTTTTTTGCAGTAATGATTGGAGTGGGAATATATTCCAGAAAAACCGCAACAGACGTCAATGGATTTGTACTCGGAGGCAGAAGCGTAGGTCCCTGGCTTACGGCATTTGCATATGGAACCTCGTATTTTTCAGCAGTTATATTTGTTGGATATGCGGGACAGTTTGGCTGGAAGTTTGGTATAGCATCCACGTGGATTGGTATTGGTAATGCAGTAATCGGTTCGCTTATTGCATGGGTAGTGCTTGGAAGAAGGACAAGAGTTCTTACTCACAAGCTTGATTCATCAACAATGCCGAATTATTTTGAAAAGCGTTTCGGAAGTAAGGGGCTTAAAGTTCTTGCTTCGGCAATTATATTCATTTTCCTTATTCCTTATACGGCTTCGCTGTATAATGGACTTTCAAGGCTTTTCAATATGGCGTTTTCCGTTGATTATACCGTATGCGTTATAGTAATGGCTGTTCTTACAGGTATATATGTTATTATAGGCGGATATATGGCTACAGCTATCAATGATTTTATTCAGGGAATTATAATGCTTATTGGTATAGTTGCGGTTATCGGCGCTGTTCTTAATCAGCATGGAGGGCTTATGGGCTCGCTTATCGAACTTGCCAGATATTCCGACCCTAATACGGTTAACGGTGATGTTCCGGGTATATTTGCATCATTTTTAGGACCTGACCCATTCAGCCTGTTGTGTGTAGTTATTCTTACATCACTTGGTACATGGGGACTTCCTCAGATGGTTCAGAAGTTTTACGCAATCAAGAGCGAGAAAGCAGTTAAGACCGGTACAATTGTATCAACATTTTTTGCCGTTATTGTTGCAGGCGGATGTTACTTCCTCGGAGGTTTCGGAAGACTTACTGCGGGCGCTGTAGAGACTAAGCCGGATGGTTCAATCATATATGATTCGGTAATTCCTACAATGATTCAGAATTTGCCGGAGATACTTATTGCGGTTGTTGTTATACTTGTTCTTTCAGCAAGTATGTCGACTTTGTCGTCACTTGTACTTACATCAAGCTCAACCCTTACGCTGGACTTTATTAAAGGAACTATTGTAAAGAATTTCTCAGAGAAGAAGCAGATGCTTACAATGAGGGCTTTGGTAGTTGTATTTATTGCGATATCAGCTATTATAGCTGTAGTGCAGTATAAGAGCAGCGTAACATTTATTGCTCAGCTCATGGGAATTTCATGGGGAGCTTTGGCGGGAGCATTTCTTGCACCATTCCTTTATTCACTGTATTGGAAGAAGACAACAGTTGCTTCCTGCTGGGTAAGTTTTATATTCGGTGCGGTATTCATGACGCTTAACCTCTTTAATACTCTTGGAATATTAAAACTTCCGTTATTTGCAGGAAACCTTGCTTCTCCGATTAATGCCGGAGCATTTACTATGATTGCCGGACTTATAATTGTTCCGATTGTGAGCCTTATCACAAAGAAACCTGACAGTAAGGAAATGGATGAATTATTTGATGTATTTGAAGAACAGGTAACTGTGAAGAGGAGAACTGCATTATCACAGAACGAGGATGAGAATTAATGTCCAAATCATTGATTACTAAACAGGCGTTGGCAAGAGGACTTAAAACTTTGGCAACCAGGGTTAATTTTGATAAAATAACCGTAGCCGATATCACTGACGAATGTGGGCTTAACAGACAGACTTTTTATTATCATTTTGAAGATAAACTGGATTTGCTTCATTGGATATATGATAATGAGGCGTTTGCACTTACATCGGATATTAATCTTGATAACTGGAATGAAAAGTTCAGAGATATGCTTAAGCTTATTAAAAATGATAAAATGTTTTACATGAATACGATAAAATGCTCTAATGATTACTTTGAAGAGTACCTGCTTGATATTTTTCAGAAGTTATTTGAAAAAGGCATAGAGGATGTCGGTATTCCAAATAAGCTTGAAGCGGAAGATAAGATGCTTCTTGCAAGATTTTTTTCACATGGCCTGAGCGGTATAGTTATAGAGTGGGCATTAGGCGGAATGACTGAGGACGAGGATGCATTTTCTGAGAAGCTTTTGCAGCTTGCTGAATCTTCACAGAGAACAATGTATCTTAGGTATAAAAATATACAAAATCAGTCAGGTGTCTAAAAATTATACAGGCATATAAAAATGTCTAGTGACTTATATATCGTCCCATCATATTATTATGAATTATAATTCATTTTAATATGAAAGGGACGATTTTTATGAAGAGAAAAAATATTAAAATTGCCGGCATGATAGTAGCTGCTTCACTTATGGCGGTAAGCGTTTGCGGATGCGCAGATAAGGGTGAGGAAGCTTCGGCCACAGATTATTCAAATGAAGAGATAATTGATAATAATGAAGATAAAACTGATGCAAAATCATATGTTTTCCTTAATAGTGACGGCTCTGTCGAAAAGGTTTATCTTAATTCAGAAGAAATTAGTGATAATTTAAATGATACAAACAATCCTATAGGAATCAATATAAGCTATGAGCTTGACGGAAAGAAAACGGAGCCTGACGCGTTAGCAGGAGTAAGCGGACATTTAAAGGCTTCGTATTCGTTTACAAATAAAACTGACGCGCCGTTTATTGTTGCAGCGGCAGTCGTAATGGATGATGATAAATGTTCAGACATTGAAATAGATAACGGAAAAATATTAGAAGAGGGAGGAAAATCAATTGTACTAGGATATGCTCTGCCGGATATAGGCGACAGATTTAACTGGGATGAACTTGACATAGAAAATTTTGTCCCTGATTCATTTACAATAGAGGCAGACGTAACTGATTATTCTCAGGAAATGTCGCTTGCAGTGGCAATACCTTATGAGGATAATGATTTAAAGGATAAGCTTACTGATAAAACAGATGAAATGAATGATAAGGTCTGCGAACTTATAGACGGCGTCTGCGAACTTTCTGACGGCGCAGGAGACCTTTATGATGGTACCAACGACCTTAAATCAGGCGCAAAGACGCTTGCAAAAGGAATAAAGACTGAAGATGAGGCTATAGGTAAACTTGCCGATGGTGCAAAGAAGGTGAATTCAGGTGTTAAAGAGCTGGATTCGGGTAATGCCACCATCCTTAACGGGCTTAATTCGGTTGTAGCGGGATATGAAGGAAATGAAGGACTTGTAAACGGAATGGGAGCGCTTACCCAAGGAATATCTGCATGTAATGACGGAGTGAATAAAATGGTGGCTTCAATGCAGGCAACCCCGCAGCTCATTCAGGCAAGTATAAATGAGATTATGGGTAAAGTGACTTCGTTCACAGGAATTAAGGATGCCGCTGAACTTAATAAAACGGTAGAAAGCATTAATGCAGCAATAGCAGCAAATGAAGGTACAGTTCCTGTAGCTCAGATACTTGCCGGTGCAACGGGCGGAAAGATAACTTCATACAGCACGTACCAGAGCCTTGTGTCAGCTAATTACAGTATAATTGCACTCAGTTCCGCAAGAGACCAGATTTCTCAGGGTATTGAGAACAGTAAAAAGGATATTCAGACGCTTACAGCCGGAATGGGAAGCCTTAAAGATGCTTCGGTAAAGATTAATACAGGTGTAGGAAAATTATATGACGGCACAAAAAAGGTACGCGACGGAGCTAAGACTCTGAAAAAAGGTTCAGGCGATTTAAAGAGCGGAACAAAAGAGCTGTCAGACGGCCTTATATCACTTGATAAAGCAAGCGCAAAGATATTAAAAGGCGCAGACAGTCTTAAGAAGGGAACCGTAAAATTAAGTAACGGAGCTAAAAAGCTTAGTGACGGCACTAATGAAATGAAAGATGAGACAGATAAATTAAATGATGTGCTTAAAGCATTTTCTGACGCTTCCGATACCGCATGTGATATTCTTGATGAAGGAGCAGAATATACCGGTGATAAAGTAATATACAGAATATCAGGAATAAGTGAAGAAGGAGATGAATAATTATGGAGAAGTTTGGAAAATTCATTGTAAAATTCAGACGAATCATACTTATAGTGGCGGTACTTCTTCTTATTCCTGCCGGAATATGTTATATAAATACTAAAGTTAATTACGACCTCTTATATTATCTTCCTGATGAGATAGATACTATGAAGGGTCAGGATATAATGATGGATGAATTCGGCGCAGGCGCTTTTTCAATGGTTGTACTTGAAAATATGGATTATGAGCATGTTGCGGAATTAAAATCAAAGATAGAAGATGTTGAGCATGTAGAAAAGGTTATATGGTATGATTCATTTTTAGATACCGATATTCCGGTACAGCTGCTGCCTGATTCTTTGTATGATGCATTTAATACTGAAGATTCGACGCTGATGATGGTTATATTTAACGATTCAAGTTCCGGCGAAGGGACAATGAAAGCTATAGGCGATATAAAGAAAATTGCAGGCAAGGAATGTTTTGTCAGTGGTATTTCAGCTATTGTTGCCGATACAAGAGATTTGGCAGAGTCAGAAACGCCGATATATGTCGTATTGGCTTCGGTAATATCATGTATAGTAATGGGGCTTCTTATGGATTCGTTTCTTATACCGGTGCTGTTTCTTTTAAGTATAGGAATGGCGATAGTATATAACCTTGGAAGCAATGTTGTAGTAGGAGAGATATCATATGTTACCAAAGCGCTTGCCGCTGTTCTGCAGCTTGGAGTAACTATGGATTATTCAATATTTTTGTGGCACAGCTATGAAGAATGCAGGGAAATATATGATACAAAAGAAGAGGCAATGGCAAAAGCAATAGCGGCAACTATTACATCAGTAGTCGGAAGCTCAATAACAACGATTGCGGGATTTATCGCACTTTGCTTTATGAGTTTTACACTTGGTCTTGACCTCGGCGTGGTAATGGCTAAGGGAGTGCTTCTCGGAGTTATAGGCTGTGTAACTATTCTTCCGGCATTGATATTAGGATGCGATAAAGCAATAAATCGTATGAGACATAAATCGCTTGTGCCTAATACAGATAAAATATCAAAGTTTATTATAAAACGGTTCCCAATATTTATTGTAATAATGCTTGCGCTTATTGCGCCTGCCATATATGGTTATACTCATACCGACGTATATTATGACCTTACATTATCGCTTCCTGAGAATCTGGACAGCGTTGTATCTACAAAAGTTCTGCAGGATAAATATGACCTTAGCTCAGCTAACATGATTCTTGTAAACAGTGATATGGCCTCGCAGAAGATTATTGATATGGTTGACGAGATAGATGACGTTCCGGGAGTATCATCTGCGATAGCAATGGAAAAGATAACAGGAGCAGACCTGCCAAAAGATTTCCTGCCTGAGTCGCTGTCAGGAGAGCTTCGCGGTGAGAATTATGAAATGATACTGCTTGCATCTGAATATAAGACAGGTTCAGATGAGGCAAATGAGCAGTGCAACAGTATAGAAAAGATTATTAAAAAATATGATGAGAACGGAATGCTTGTCGGAGAAGCTGCATGTACAAGAGACCTTATTAATATAACAAATGAGGACTTCAAACGTGTAAGCGCTGTGTCAATAGGAGTAATATTTATAATAATTGCAGTAATATATGGCTCAGTTCTTCTTCCGGTCCTGCTTGTTGCGCTGATAGAATTTGCTATATTTGTAAATATGGCTATACCATGTTATACAGGAACGGTTCTTCCGTTTATTGCATCTATTGTTATAGGAACGATACAGTTAGGAGCAACAGTTGACTATGCAATTCTTATGACGACCAGATACAGGAAAGAACGAAATGATGGAAAGAATAAAAAAGAGGCTGTAGGCATAGCCCTTCACACGTCAATACCATCAATAATTGCAAGTGCATTAAGCTTTTTCGGCGCAACATTCGGAGTAGGGGTATATTCAAGCATTGACATGATAAGCTCATTGTGCACCCTTATGGCAAGGGGTGCGATTATAAGTATGATTTCTGTAATATGTATACTTCCTGCAATGTTTATGTTATTTGATAAATTAATTATCAAAACAAGCCTTACATTTAAAAATAAAAGAGCATAGTTGTTTTGTTATACTGATTAGGTTATAATGTAAAAGTATGTGGAGGATAATAATATGTTTTCATGCTTTTACCCGGACCGAATAGAAGAATCGGTATACAATATAGATTTTGAAAAACTGTACAATAACGGTAAGAGAGGTATTTTATTTGATATAGATAATACGCTCGTAATGCATGGAGCCGACGCAGACAAAGCCGCAGAGGATTTGTTTGGGCGGCTTCATTTGCTTGGTTTTAAAACATGCCTTATATCTAATAATGATGAAGAAAGAGTCAAAAGATTTAATAAGAATATAGGAACTAATTATGTATATAAGGCAGGAAAGCCAAATTCCAGAGGATATATAAGGGGCATGGAGCTTATGGGTACTGATAAAGAAAATACCATATTTATCGGAGACCAGCTTTTTACTGATATATACGGAGCAAAAAAATGCGGTATTGATAATATATATGTCAATCGTATATCTGATAAGGAAGAGATACAGATTGTACTGAAAAGAAAACTTGAGCGTATTGTTTTTCATGCATACAGAAGGCATAGCAGATTAAAGTAAAGGAGAGATATTTTGAGAAAGCTTGCGGAAGTTTTATTGATTATGAAATCTAAAGATATAGATGCGGTTGTTATTTCTGACCCGTATAATATAAGATATTTGTGTGGTTTTTCAGGCGGCGAGGGATATCTGTATATTTCTGAAAAGAGACAATGTATGCTTGTTGACAGCCGGTATACAATATGGGCGTGTTCTGAATGTAAAGATACGGATGTTATTACTGTAACTGACGGTTATTATGATTATTTTAACAGATATATATCGGAGGAAAGAGTAAACGTTTTGGCGCTTGAAGGAAAGCATCTTACTCATTATGAATTTGAGAAGATGAAGGATAAGCTTAACTGCGGTAAAGTTGTTTCGTTAAATGATGAGATAGCTGCTCTTAGGATGATAAAGGATAAAGATGAGATTTCTCTTATAGAAAAAGCGGAAGCAATAGGGGATGCAGCATTTTCATATATACTTACCAGACTAGCTCCCGGAATGACTGAAAAGGAAGCCGCTATGGAGATTGAAATGTATATGAGAAATAACGGCGCAGACGGTTTAAGCTTTGAAACAATAGTTGCTTCAGGACCAAATTCGGCGTCTCCGCATGCAGTGCCGACAGATAGAAAATTGTGTGTGGGAGATTTTGTTACAATGGATTTCGGATGCATTTTTAAAGGGTACTGTTCAGATATGACAAGAACAGTGGTAATCGGAAAAGCTGATGAAAAGCAGAAGGAGATATATAATATTGTACTTGAGGCGCAGCTTAATGCAATAGAGAAGCTTAGGTCAGGAATTACCGGAGCATGTGGGGATTCATACGCAAGGGATGTAATATCAGAAGCCGGATATGGGGAATATTTCGGACACGGACTTGGACACAGCGTTGGTCTTTATATACATGAACAGCCAAGATTATCAAAGAGTGAACCTATGATATTAAAACCCGGAATGGTTGTTACCGTTGAACCGGGAATATATATAAGCGGGCTTTATGGTGTGAGGATAGAAGATGTAGTTGTTATTGAAGACGGAGGCGTAAATAATCTTACACATTCAGATAAAAAACTTATTGAAATATAAAATTTAGATATGGAGTTTGTTTTATGAGCATTAAAATAAGAGATACAATATTAGGTGAAAAAGTTCTTATATGCGCGCCTGTCATTGGATGCATGGATGACGATATAATAGAAGGGGTTAAGGCTATTAAAGAAAAGCCTGTAGATATTATTGAATGGCGTGCTGATTATTATAAAGAGCGGTTTAATTCGGACAAAGTGAACGGTATGCTTAGGCGTATAAGAAAAGAATGCGGCGCTCTTCCCGTAATATTTACTTACAGGACAGTGCATGAAGGCGGAGAGTCAGAGTGTGAAGGAAATAATTTTATTACAGATGACTATTATTTTGAACTTTTAAAAGGCGTGGCATGCGGAGGATATGCTGATATTATTGATATTGAAGTGCTCGCATTTGCTGAAGATGCCGTGCGTAAGCTGATACAGTATATTAAAGAGAAAAATTCTATTTCTCTGGCTTCCAATCATCATTTTGATAAAACTCCTTCAAATAATGAGATGCGGAAAGTTTTTAAATATATGCATGAATGCGGAGCAGATATTCTGAAACTTGCGGTAATGCCGCATAGCAATATGGATGTTTTGAGGCTTATGGAAGTTACGGCAGAAGCAGCGGCAGAATATAAAGAACCGTTAATTACCATGTCGATGGGTAAAGCCGGACTAATAACGCGTGTGTGCGGCAGCCTTACAGGCTCGGCAATGACATTTGCAAGCGTATCAGGCGAATCGGCTCCGGGTCAGATTCCGGCAGATACAGTCGCCGGGCTGCTTGATTTATTTGGAAATACAAAGGAGAACTGAATGATGTTGAAAAATAATGTTTTTTTAATAGGGTTTATGGGGTGCGGAAAAAGTACCATATCAAAGATGCTTTCTGAAAAGCTTGGTTTAAAAATGGTGGACAGCGATGAATATATAGAAAATGAGCAGAATATGAAGATATCCGACATGTTTAAAAAATACGGAGAAGAGTATTTCAGAAAGTGTGAAACAGAATTTCTTGCAGGTCTTTCTTCTTCGGAGGGCTATATTGTAGCATGTGGAGGAGGAATGGCTGTTAATGAAAAAAATGTAAGCCTTATGAAGCAGAAGGGAACTGTAATAATGCTTACGGCAACGGCAGAGACTATATTTGAAAGGGTAAGAAGAAGTACGCACAGACCGCTTCTTAACGGAAATATGAATATAGATTATATAAGAAAGCTGATGAATGAAAGAACGCCGGCATATACTAATGCCTGCGACCACATGATAAGCACGGATAATAAATCGCCCTCTGTTATAGCTGATGAAATTATAGGGGTAATAGTTCAGCCATAACCGATATGATGAGCAGTTTACTTGCGTAAACAAGCTTTGAATCACGAAGTGCGAGATTGCGAATGGCGTGGGCTGAACTGTTATATTCGGATAATTGAAAAATTATGGTTGAAATGTTTTCAATTATGTAATAAACTAGATTAAGTAAGTTTACGAAACGAAGATTAGGAGGAATTTGGAATGGTTTCAGCAGGAGATTTCAGAAACGGACTGACAATTGAATACGATGGCGGAGTATATCAGGTTATCGAATTTCAGCATGTTAAGCCTGGTAAAGGAGCTGCGTTTGTAAGAACTAAGCTTAAGAACATTAAGAGCAGCGGTGTAGTTGAGAAGAGCTTCAGGCCTACTGAGAAATTCGAGAATGCACATATAGAAAGAAAAGATATGCAGTATCTTTACTCTGACAGCGGTATGTATAATTTTATGGATACAGAGACATTTGACCAGATAGCATTATCTGAAGACCAGATAGGAGATTCTCTTAAGTTTGTAAAAGAGAATGAGATGGTTAAGATTCTTTCACATAACGGCGAAGTATTTGCTATTGAGCCGCCATTATTTGTTGAGCTTGAGGTTACAGAGACAGAGCCTGGCATTAAGGGCGATACTGCTACAGGAGCAACAAAGCCTTCAACGGTTGAGACAGGCGCTAACGTGCTTGTACCTCTTTTTGTAAATCAGGGCGATATTATCCAGATTGATACACGTACAGGCGAATATATGAAGAGAGTATAATACGTTATAATAATGCGTAATATAAAATGCAGCTTCTTATGAGGCTGCATTTTTAATGCCATAGGATTACAGTGTCAAAAGTCATGCAGCAATGAAACAATCTGTAATCAGTTTTGACACCCTGATTTTCATAGAAAAGCGTAATACCGGAATGCTATCTGTCATATACTGAATAAGGATACTGTTGTAATGCAGAGCGTGCCGAATTCATTGCATTCTCATCATAAAATTCTATGCGAAGCACACCGTCTTCAAATTCTCTGTTATGAACTATACCGATATTCTTAATGCTGACAGAATTGCTTGACAGAATTGTTGCAATTATAGCAATAATTCCGGGAACGTCAGGTACGTCGATATATATCTCATATACTTTCGGAAGAGTTCCTTTGCCGGAATTAGGTATGCTGTTACGGTAGTCTCTTGCAGTCTCAAATGTATTATACAGAAAATCTCTGTCGCCGTTAAGAAGAGCATCTTCAACTTTGGTAAGAGAATCCCTGTATATATCAAGGAAGTGTCTGATATTGTCGGGATTGCTTAAGCAAATATTTTGCCACATTTCAGGAGAAGATGACGCTATTCTTGTAATATCCTTAAATCCGCCTGCGGCAAAAGTCTTCATATGTTCATCTTTGCCGTCATTTTCTTTGACCATATTGACAAGTGAAGCTGCTATTATATGAGGCAGATGGCTGATTGCCGCCGTTATCTGGTCGTGCTCCCCGTAATCAAGTACATAAGGTATGGAACCTATGTCAGATACGAGTGAAACCATTGTTTCGGTCATATGTTTAGGAGTGTTGTCGGCAGGAGTTAGGAGATAATATGCGTTCTCCATAATCCTTGCTGATGAGTTTGCATAACCTGTACGTTCTGAGCCGGTCATCGGATGGCCGCCGATAAAATTTGAATCTAAATTAAGCTCGCTTACGGCAGAATGTGTGTTGCTTTTAACACTTCCGACGTCAGTAATAATGCAGTCGTCTTTAATTATTTCCTTCAGTTCTTTAAGATATGATATATTTTTCAATACCGGAGCGCAGAGAAATATTATGTCGCATACGTATAAATCTTTTAAGCTTCCAACAATATTATCTACAACTTTCTCTTCATTTGCTAAAAGAAGAGAAGGATTATCATCAGGATAGTATCTGTTGTATGCAGTTATAATATAATCAGGGTGAACTCCTTTAAGTGATTTCGCTATGGAACCGCCTATTAAACCAAGTCCTATAAAACCAATATGTAAAGCCACGAAATTATCCTCCTGTAAATTTTGTGTCTGATTTATGCTATCATCAGCATAAAAAAAAGTCAATTATAATGTTCTGTGAACTATATAATGAAAAGGCGCTAATATATACTTGACAAACAGTAAGAACTATATTACTCTGAATTAGAATTAGGTACTAATTATTAAAGGAGAGAGATTCATGTTGGAAAAAATGAAGGAGATAATAGCCTCACAGCTTAATGTAAGTGAAGGTGAAGTAACCAATGCCATTACTTATGCAACAGGCGAGAAGTTTAATGCAGATAACTACAACATCACCAGGGAAGAGGGCAGGCTGAGCATCACAGCATCCCAGGAAAAGGTAACCGTAACCATCACCGGACATACAAATACGGAGAAGTATGACGGAACTCCTAAGAAAGCGGAAGGCTATGAGGTAGCCATTGCCAGTGACAGTGGTCTGTACAAAGAGGCAGATTTCAGCTTCAGTGGAACTGCAGAAGTGGAGAAAACAGATGTAGCAGAAACCGCATACCCGATGGGCCTGGCAGCAGGGCAGTTTACAAATACGAACACGAACTTTGCAAACGTGGAATTCGTAGTAACGGACGGAGCCCTTACCATCACCCCAAGACAGGTAATCCTTACCAGTGCGACTGATGAAAAGGTCTACGACGGAACCCCGTTGACTAACCACAACGTAACCGTAAGCGGTGACGGCTTTGCAGCCGGTGAAGGTGCAACCTACGATGTAACCGGAACCCAGACCGATAAGGGAAGCAGCGATAATACTTTTACCTACAAGCTGAATGAGAATACCAAAGCTTCCAACTACAGCATTGAGCTTGCACCAGGAGAACTTACAGTAACACCAGTTACAGACAAAGTCATCGTAACCATCACAGAGCACAGCGCTTCCCTGAAATACAACGGAGCGGAACAATCTGTTACAGGTTATGACACAGCAATTGACAACACCCTCTATAAAGAAACTGATTTCACCTTCAGCGGAGATGCCACAGCGAAAGGAACTGACTTTGGTTCATATCCGAAGAATCTGAAAGCAGAAGACTTTACAAACAAGAATAAAAACTTTGCAAATGTAGTATTTGAAATTGTAGACGGACAGCTTGAGATTACCAAACGAGATGT
>ERZ824480.587-NODE-587-length-44440-cov-38.510127_pt1 | contig 44440 bp, 61 predicted proteins | sample MGYA00519861_ERZ824480 | MGnify/ENA primary metagenome ERZ824480 (study PRJEB31778, sample SAMEA3449152) | human gut metagenome | biome: human gut; feature: human-associated habitat; material: faeces | place: United Kingdom | collected 2010/2012 ... | reverse complement strand
ACGGCGCATATTCTGTTATAGGAATATCACGGCTCAAAGCAGCAGCCATAGCCACCCCCTGTGCCCGCCCTAATTTTAACATCGACTGCACATTTTTCCCAAAAAAAGGTGCCTCAATTGCTAATTCATCAGGTAAATAGGCTTCTATTATACCAACCACCCGTTCAAAAATACGGCGCAGTTTTAAATAATGATCACCATATTTACGAAGATCAATGACCCCCATAGTCATTACCTGCGGTTTAGTACCTACTACTTTCAGCAGACCATACCCCATTATGGTTGTTCCAGGATCTATACCCAGAATGATTTTCTCTTTTACCGGCTGAATCACTTAATTACCTCCATCAAAGTGGGAAAGCCAACCACCTTATCTTTAAATATCTTCATCATTTCCTCATTCAGATGCATCCCCTGCTGAGTATGCCAGCGGTGTAAGGTCGCTGTATCTTCCACCTCCCATTGCAATGAAAAACATTCTGAATCCTGCTCTTTATGACTAAGGATGTGCGTAAGACGGGGATTTTGCAATATTCCCGTTTTTTCCACTTCGGGAATGTAGCTTTCACTAAGCCAAATGACAAAATTACGCGCATCGTCAATACCTGTTTGATAAGTTGTATTATAAATTAACATATTTATAGTCTTTAAGTTAAAAAAGACCTGCTCCGCAGACCTTCATTTTCTCATTAAAAAGTGGAGCATGCGAGACTCGAACTCGCCACCTTTAGACTGCCAGTATGAATTCTGATCTGCGCTTACTATACTGACAAGCAGAAGGTTATCTACCCATTCAAAATCCTCCAAGATTCGTTTTAGTAAAAATCATCTTGATTTTCTATTTTATTTTATTCATTATTTTCCCTGTTCTAACGTCCAAATACTAAAAAGCCGCTCAACTCACTACTATAATTGAACGACCATAAACATTCAAGGGATTTCCTTTTCATACATTAACCAAAATTGTAAGGCATCAGAGAGCACAGACCAGCCAACCACCTTTTGTTGCCAGACTAAAACCTAATGCGTCCATAATACCCTCAATTTCCAATGAAAAGTACACTATAGATTTGCGAGCCATTTCTTGCCAGACTTGGTATTAAGCCAAACAGCTATAATAGAACCTATCACAGCCATTACCGCAAATAAAGATATTAATGCTTCCATATAATTACTGTTTTATTATTTTATAACCTATGTATGAAAATATATAGGTAACAAAAATACCTATAAGTATAAGTACCCAATTTTCTACTTTTTCTTGTTGTGTCGCAACAGAAACAACACTTCCTACCACTAATGCAGTAAAAGATATTTTTGCTAAATCATAAAAGAACTTACCAAGCGTTTCCCGACTTGTTTTCTCTTTTTCTTTAACTTCCTTCTTTACTTCCTGTTGTTCACTCCAACTTCCCATTCAAATTAAGATTTATTGCAAATATACGAAAATCAAACAATAAACAATAACATAAACCATTTATTTAACACACTTCACCCTTCGGCAAATTGGCCAGCACCTCGTCTATGAAAATTGATCGGTAGTGCGGGCATTCCAGCACTCCCTTTTGCTTCGCTTCCCGGTACACTTTGGAAAAAAGCTTTGCTTTCTCCTGGATTGTTGCTGGAATCTCTTCGATGGGCGTAGACAGAAATCGACATCCCCACCCTTTGCATGAAGGGGAAAGCTGGCAGTGGTCTTGATTTTTCCACTGACACGAACAGTCATATACTTTTTGAATCATATACTTAAATATTGGTTATCTTTGTCAAAATTCAAATTAAACAACCATGATGTTAGAAAGAATTCATTTGGCGCACACTCTTCTTCATGAGATAGAGAATATCCGACATAGAATTACCATTATCGGTACGATTGTAAATCCTCACTTGACAGTCGAATATGAATCCGACTTAATGAATAGGTTGATAGAAACCGAAATGCTACTCGAAGAAATCAAAGAGCGGCTTTTCAAGAAAGATGCTATTCCTCCTTTCTCCCCAGATGCTTCAGAAGAGGTTTGATGCGCTCCCTGCTCCGTTCTGATATAATACCTATAGGTGCTCCATTCAAGAACTCATATATTTCTTGTATGGAGAATTTATAAGCCATAATCATGTCAGCATAAGACTGATAGCTTTGGGTATTCAGATTTAGAGCCTCCAATCGCTTCAATTCTTTTTGGGTATCTTCCAATATCTCAAAAAGATTTATGTTACAGCACCGGTCAATGTACTTGTCGATGCTGTAATTATCTTTATGTAGGTCTATGATATTCATTAATCTTTATGTTCATACATATCAATTGTCTTAAAGAAATCATCTTCATAATTATAAATATCATCAAGACTTTCGATAATATGTTTTACATCTTTCTTATTTTCATCAATGGTAGCCACATATTTTGTAGCTGTATTGAAATACATACGGCAAATAGGCTTTCTGTTGTTGTCATCAAGCAAAACACTAAAGTATGTTTGGGCATCACGATATACTATACGAGATATTTCCACTTTTTTCCGACAGATTGCCTTAACGATACGATAAGCATCAAGTTCTTCTTCTGTAGTAACAACTTTTGATTCTGGTTGATTTTCTGCTTGAGTTTCTTCAGCCGGAGTGTCAGTTTGCTTCGGTTGAGCCGACTCAATTTTTGAATCACTAACGGTTAAAGCACCTTTTAAACGCTCATTAATGATATCATTGATATGTGAAGAAATAGCACGTTTTACCAAAGGGGTAAACTGATCGATTATATTTTGCAACATTCTTCCTTCATATACTTTAGTCGCAAACATTTTCACAAAATCAGTGCTCGGTGAGGAAAATTCCTCCTGAATGATAGCCTTCAATTCTCCCATATACTTTAATTCACTGGCTGAGTTTAGTATATTGTCTACGTCAAAGTACGATTTATGAAATTTCTTCAACTCTTCAATTTGATTATCCCTCAAATCCGTTATGTCCACTTCCAAGAATGGTTTATCATCCATTATATTGGGTTCTTTCAAATCTGTATAAAAACGATAAATAATACCATTAGTCAATAATCCAAACTTAGCCTTTGAAACATTGAAATAACGCAATAGTTGATTGTCGTGAAGATTCAAATCCTGCTTCCAGTGTTTACATTCAATAAGCAAGATAGGCTGATCGTCCTTCATTATGGCATAATCAATCTTTTCTCCCTTTTTTGTACCAATATCACAAGTCATTTCTGGCAATACTTCCAACGGGTTAAAGACATCATATCCCAAAGCATTTATAAAAGGCATGATAAAAGCGTTCTTTGTTGCTTCTTCTGTTTGAATGTTATCTTTTAATTTTCCAACTCTGTCTGCGAGTTGTTTAATTGCATCTTTAAAATCCATAGTATTTTATATTAAAAGTTTATTATACAGATTGCTTTCACTTGTTATTTTGCAGACATACACATAAGCACTCGATACACGCCGTACACCTCTGACAAAGGAACGTCAAAGTCCGAGAATTTCGGATCCGGGTTAACCGAATGGCATTTCACATAACCTTCCTTACCCTTGCATTCATGGAGTTCCTTTACTATAACCCCATTTGCAGTATCCAAAACGTATGTTTTACCCCAGTCTATAAAGATATTGGGGTTTATCTTCTTTATCAAAATACGGGAACCTGAGGGGTATTCAGGTGCCATGCTATCTCCATATACTGTAATGGCAAAGTCTACATCTTCAATGGGTGAAATTATAGCCTCACAATTTTGGAGCATTGCGCCTGGAGCCGCAAACCCCGTAAGCGTTCCTCCCATAGCTGACATGGGAAGAAGATATGTGGTGAAACCCTTTGTATATTCTATATCTTTCTTATCAAAAGATTCTTCATTTTCTTTTCTTCTAAGACTATTTAAGAACAGACTGTTTTTTTCACTATCTAACATATCTCCAACCCCTGTCAACAACCATGCAGTGTTCAACTCTGGATAAACAGACTTTATCTTATCTAAAGATGCGGTACGTATGCTATCACCCACATTATTCACGAACCCGGTAGACAATCCTACTTTTTTCTCGAACTTACCTTGACTAATTTTTAGATAAGCCAAAAATGATATTAATCTTTGCTTTGTTGTCATACTGATTTATTTTCTGTATATTTGCACTGAATTTTAAAACCTATATTGCTATGTTTAAACGAATCAAACTTTGGTATCACAGACGCTTATTCATGAGAATTTATTTCATTTATCTCAAACACAGCGACAAGCCTCAGGATGCCGTCAATGATGCTTACGAGGATCTTAAAGCGATTATCAAAGTCATGGAAGAAAAGCTCTAGCCCTAGTATTTCGTTCTTTCACTGGCTGCGTAGGGTAAATAACAGGTATTGAAAATTTAATTTTAGAGACATTCTCATTAACCTGTTTATTTTCCTCACTAACTGATTTTCCTCCAAATTTTCCACCAAAACGAACTCCTATTACAGAACCACTTACCTCTACCCCTCCTGTTTTTTCTCCATTGTTTAAATTCTCAGAAGATGCTGAAACAGCCACTTCAAAATCTATATAGGAAATCTTCAAATCCCCACTAACCGCTCTTACCTTTTCCTCTGCAGAACGATTGCTAGGTGATATGATTGCTCCATTTTTCAGTTCTTCTTGACATTCTTTCACTGCTTCTGTAACATCAAAAAGAACTGATTTTATAAAATCTTTCAATTCCATAAATGATAACTAAAGTTAAATATAAGAAGCTTCTTGTATTGTTTTTTTGTTATATAAGAAGAACTTTTCATATTCTTAATTATATTAATCGGTGTTTTATGGTTTTATTCTACAACAATTGCATTATGCCTTCCTAACTATTTTTTCATCTATTAGGTGATTTTCCAAAAGCATATCCTAACGCCAATGTTATAATCGGAGTTATTATCTCCCATATCACTTTAAGGTCACCAGTTATGTTAGGAACCTTATTTTCTGTATCCCTAAAACACCAATAGTTTATTATAACAAAAATTGAAATTATAATTATTGCCGCAAATGAGCAGATTAAGACTATGCAAATAATAGAATACTGGGCATCTGTACCAGAACCAATTGTTTGGGTTATTTTTCCTTTAATTTTTCTTTGACTACGACTTAATTTAGCAGGATTAGCGTTAGAAAGTTGTCGACTATAACTATTCAGTGCCATTATCTTATATTTGTTTTTTTCCTAAATAAAATACATATTGGAATCTCCGCTTCCCATCTCCATATTTCCATGTAAAAAAAGTAAAATATATAGTTTTCCCTGCAGAATCTCCAATCAAAATGGGTTCCAATATACCAGATCCCATAACTGAATTGAAATTTACAATTTCTATATCTCCTTCTTTTTCGTTATCCGGTAAAGGAGATATAGAAATCGTACTTTCCTTTTGTTTATCATCAGTAATGAATTTGATATGTAAAATCAACTCATCATTCAATCGAATTATTAAATCTTGTGAGTCTTTTTGCATGTGGCATTCTCCACTATATGCAATTTCTAGATCACCTATAATTGTTACAACTTCCAATTCAGCCATATTTTATTATTTTTCGATTAATAAGATTAGTTTTTCTAGATTTTGGCTATTTCTATTATTAGCCTCTGCATTGAGTATATTAGCTTCTGCATTTTTCTTGCTAGCCTCAGAAAGATTTTGGATGCACTCAATATACTCAGATACATTATGAGTAGAATCAACGCACGGCTCAATTGTACTACATTGATTATTTTCAATAAAGGCTTCCCCTTTTCCAGTTAATAGCCAATACGCATTTACCTTTTCTACTGAATTGACTATCTTTTCAAGAATATCACTTGATGGTTTCGAGGCTCTTTCCTTACCTAAATAATTAGAAATACTTGTAGGAGCTATTCCGATGGTACGCGCAAAGGCTGCTTTGTTTCCATCGAACAACTCGTCAATAATATACTGTAACCGTTCCGTTATACTCATTATACTTTATTTTAAGGTTAAAAATACTAAATATAGTAGTATTATATAATCAATTTACTTGATTATACTCGTCAATATAGTATCTTTGCAACATCAAACAATAAACAACAGCACAAAGGAACGAAAAATAGTTCGGAAGTGCAAAAATATTGACTAACTAAAAAGAGGTAAACTCTGTGTTCTTTGACTTATTGACACCCAGCAATATAATTTAAGGGTAGATAATAACATTATTTCTATTTTGTATTGCTTGATATAAGAAACATCCAATAGCAGAGATGCGGTGACTTGGAGTAGGCTTATATAATACGACAAAATAATCAGTCCGCAAAATCCTCTTTAGCAGTAAGCAAACAGGTTAGGGGTCTGTACGCTGATTGTTACCCGTACGGTGGTCTTCCACTTCGTGATGTCATAATCGGATTATGGTACGGGTTCTCATTTAGACCCACATGGTGTCTTTATTATACATTTCCAAGTTATTGATTTTGATTTGTATTCTTTTTGTTGAAATTTTAGGTTTGCCATTTTGTTTTTCTGTTTTAGTACCGCTTTATTAATTATAAAAGGTGCTTCTTGATTGTCTGTGGCAATAAAATGATTATGAATATCTTTTTTCTTTATACAAATGTGATGCTTCAAATGTAAATGACGTTTTAAATCAGTTCCATAACCTTCAATAGCCAAATTACATATTTTGCATTTGACTCTATATATGGTATTCCTTTTCATTTTTTGGAAAGGTTCTCAATGGTTCTTTGCTGGCTCTCAATAATAGAAAGCAAACGCTCATTAGTAATAGGTGCTAAATCTACGGTTTCGAATTGTTCTCTGAACATATTCCCCTTTCCTCTTAATAACCAATCAGGATTCACATCATCTATACTATTTAGTACAAGCAGTACAGGTTCTATACCAAAACTCTCACCTGCACGCATAAGTTTACGCACATACATTTCTGATTTACCTATCAAGGCAGCAGTATCTTTTACGCTTAGATTCTTTGATTTAAGTATTTCAGCGAATCGTTCATTTATAGTCATATTGTTAATAATACTAAATGGTGTAATATATTATACTATTTGATGTTGATTTTATACTGATTAGTATTACCTTTGCAGCATCAAACAACAAACAATAAACAAAGAAAGCAAGTTTGAGTGAGATAACCAAATAAAAGTAATAACTAAAAAGAGGTAAGACAATGAAAAGATTCGATTTACGACAGATTATGAGAGATGCCCACAGAACTTACAAGTATGTAGGCAAGAAACAAGGCAAGACCTTCGGTGAAGTTCTGAAATCAACATGGAAACTGGCAAAACTGAATGTTACAATGCAGGAAGAGCTGGCAAGACAACAGGAAGAAAGAAACAACAAAGTGTTCACTCCGGTCAAAGCAGAAAAAGTCACTTTCAAAGCCGAATGGTCAGACTGCTACAACTCCAACAGCCGTGGATATTTAGGCTCCCAGTACTGCGGAGATTAATAAGGACATTAATCAGGATTATCCTGTCCGGTCTCGATACCGGAAACAATCCGTAAAAGGTATGGCAGGAACTACATGGAGTGATTGCCCTTAGCAATCCGTTCCAGAAAGCGATACTGGCGCTTACCCTCAATCCCAGCATAGAGGACGCGAGAACTAACGGTCGAAGCAAGCAGCCTGTAACAAGGTCGATGCAAGCAGCCGGGCGAAGTAAGGGCAATCATGCCCCGAACGGTTATGCAGTGAAGAACAGTAGCTGACAACTCCGGTGGGAAGACCAGAGAGAGGTTATCGGGGCACAAACTAATAATATCTACTTATGACAATGAAAGCAATAATTGAAAAAATAGTAAAAATACGTCCTACACCCTATGGATTTATAGGAAAAGATGATACCGGGATAATCAACAAAACCGTTGTCATAAAGTTGTTCACTATCCCGATATACAAGAAAGAAATTTTAGTTCAGAAGAATATTTGACAGCTCCTGAAAGCTAAATTCCGTATGGATTTTAGCTCCATTTTGAAATAAAATCAATGTACCTTCATCGGTAGGCTTTACAAGCTGAACTGCACTTGCATTGATGATGCACTTTTCACCATCCACGGTGATTTCAACAAACTTGTTCATAATACTTAATTTTTTGTTTGACACCACAAAGTTAAGTAAATCCCCCAATAAAAGCGTGATGCCGCCAATCGGATTGGTTTGGGGGAACAAAACTAATACACAATCAAATGAAAGCAATATCAATATTATACGCAGTATCATACGCGATACTCCTTATTACCATGTGCGATATGGGCGTATGGTTCTGGATAGCATCCACCGCCTTCGCGGTAACATCATTAGTGATAAGCAACGAACTTGACAATATTGAAAATCAAAAAAAATAAAGCTATGACAACAGTAGAAGAATTACAAAGCATGACACACGAAGACCTTGTAAGACGTGTACAAGAACTGGAACAAGAACTGGAACAAGACCTTAAAGAAGTCAAGGAACAGAGCGACATGTGGTTCGATTCGTTCACCCGCCTACAGGCACGACACGAAAGCAGCATTAATGCTCTAGACAACATTGTTAAACTCGCTAAATTGAAGTAATATGGTAAAAGTAACAGAAAATTGGGCGGCCACATTGAGAGCGATGAAGGTAGGTGATATCGTTGTGTTCCCTGTGCGTGCGATATCTTCCGTCAACACAACCATTTCCAGACTAAGATTGGAGATGTGTGTAGAAAATGCCGATTGGAAACGAACAGGAGAGGTTGACCGCAAGCGCGGAGAGTTCAAAATCCAGCGTGTGTCATGATTACGCTATCAGAGCGCGAGCATCTTGTCGCCGAACAATATTGCAAGGGTTTGGCCGACAAGGAAGTAGCCGACAGTCTGCAACGCTCGGAATGGACCATCAAAGCACAGAAGCGGGATATATACAAAAAGCTGGGTATTTCCAAAGATACCGAGCTTGTATTATACATGTTCTGTGAGCGCATGAAGATCAACTTCGATATAAAAGAGATACGTAAACACGGGCTTGAGCTATTCTTCTCCATCCTGTTCCTTGTCATTGCCGCATTGGATTTTCATCCCGACATGAGACAATGCAGCAGAGCAAAGACAAGAACCACCCAAGTATCAAGAACAAGACGAACAAAAACAGATTCAGATTATGAACTATACAGTTAACAACCAACTACGGACATCCATCTTATTTGATGGAACGGCAGAAGCACGGCTAGCAGACATCCTAGCCATCATGGACACTCATACATTCGGTAAAAGAGAAGCGGCCAAAATAGTTGGAGGCATAGGAAGGCTTATCAGACTGATCGAAGAAAACAAAATACGTTCCGACAAGCCTACATGCGCACAAAACGGGAAATGGTTCTGCAATGCCAGTGATGTCCTGCGTTATGCACAGGTCAAAATGCCAAGGAAGCCTAGAAAATTAAAAAAGAAAGTGGCATAAGCCACACGGGTAATTAGCTTAATGGAAAAGCGGTATTCACTTTTTTCTTTACGTTCAGACGGTTTGTGATTGTTTTCAGTAGGAATACAGATACAGGTTCGAATCCTGTATTACCCACACCCAAAGAGAGGGAGCCGTACACCCTTTAAACGTAGCCATGTTAGAGACTTCAAGGCAGTGAAGCAGAGAGCAATTTGTTAGATAATAATTTAACCCAAAGCCGCTGGAAAGGACAGCGTGAGGTGAGAGCCCTCTTTATATGTTATATTCTATATCCTTATTTATCCCGGTGTGTCCTGGCCGACTATCCGGGAACTATTTTTTTAACTCATTTATTAACCACTAAAAATTATTGATTATGGGACTTATCAAAAAACCTAACGAACTGACAGTTAAGAATGCCCTGTCGGCATTAATCTACGGACAACCTGGTATGGGAAAGGCTCAACCTTTGTATTGCAGCGTTCTGACACCGGAAGGATATAAGAAGTTATCCGATATATCTGTAGGAGACACCCTGATGGGATGTGACGGTAAAGAACAGAAAGTATTGGGTGTTTATCCTCAAGGAGTAAGACCTGTGTACAGAGTCATGACAAATGACGGAGCCATAACTTATTGCGATGAAGAACATATATGGAATGTTCGTTCAAGTACTGGCAATAGCCGTAAAGCAGGATTTAGAAACATGACCCTTAAAGAGATGATGTCGAAGGGTATCTCTTGCTCCTTGTCTCCATCAAGACAGCTTTCTACAAGAAAACCTATCCCACGCTTTGAGATTCCGGTAGTAGATGCTATGGAATATACTGAAAAGAGTTATGATGTTGACCCGTATATTCTTGGGGTTTTAATCGGCGATGGTTCTCTGACGGGGAATGTAGCAATATTCTCAAATCCTGATGTAGATTCACAAATAGCCAGCAACGTAGAACGACTGCTTCCGAACGGCTATTCCTTGAGTAAGAATGATGCACCGCAATGCCCTCAATACGGCATAATTCTTTCAGGCAATGGGGAAGGATATATTCAGAGAATAAAGCGGTTAGGATTGAACGTCCATTCTACAGAGAAATTTATCCCTGATTGTTACAAATTAGGAAGCCATCAACAACGTATATCTTTGCTTCGCGGCCTTATGGACACAGATGGATGTGCAATAAAAAATAGAGTTTGTTTTTCTACTGCAAGTAAGAATCTTGCTTATGATGTGGTGGAGCTTGTTAACTCTTTAGGTGGTATAGCTAATGTACATGTATACGAAAGAGAAGATAAGGGGGACGAATACCGTGTTAGCGTGAAAATCAAAGAATGCCCTTTCAGTCTTGAAAGAAAAGCTTCTGAATGGAGTAAAACTACTATATCTAGATATATAGTAGATGTGACCCGTGTAGAAGATTGTGAATGTGTCTGCATTAAGGTATCTAATGAGGATGAATTGTATGTCACTGACGATTATATAGTAACTCACAACACTACACTTGCTTTAAGTTCACCCAAACCGTTATTGCTTGATTTTGACGGTGGCGTTCACCGTGTGAATGCAGCCCACCGTGTAGACACCGTGCAAATTTCCAAATGGGAAGAGGTGGATGAAGTTCTTACGAGCGGAGAAATTGCCGAATACAAGACCATCGTTATTGATACGGCAGGAAAAATGTTATCCTTCATGGATAAATATATAATGAAGAACAATCCCAAAATGAAGAAAGCGGACGGCACACTGTCCCTGCAAGGATACGGAGTACGAAAGAACATGTTCATCAACTTCGTAAACCAAGTCACACTAATGGGTAAATCAGTAATATTCGTAGCCCATGAACGCGAGGAAAAGAACGGAGAGGACAAACAGATACGCCCGGAAATCGGAGGTTCTTCTGCCGGTGACCTGATTAAAGAGCTTGATCTTGTAGGCTATATGGAAGCCATAGGTAAGGACAGAACCATCTCTTTTGATCCGTGCGAGAAATTCTACGGTAAGAATACCTGCAATCTTCCGGCACGCATAAAGATACCAGTTATCATTAATGCAGAAGGTACAATCACCGGACCGAACGACTTTATGACAAAGATTGTAAACACTTATCAGACCTATCAGGAAAAACAGGCAGAACTGTCCTCCGAATATGAAGGTCTTATGGAAGTTATCAAGGAACAGATAGCCATGGTAGCGGATGCGGACACGGCCAACGAAGTGAAACAATCACTGGAGAGCCTGCAGCATATCTTCGACAGCAAATTACAAGCAGGTATGCTACTGAATAAAAGATGCAAGGAATTAGGGTTGAAATTCGACAAAGTAAAAAAAATATATGAAGCAGCCTAGTTATAGAATCTATCCCTCATTACTTGACAAATTCGACAAGTATCTGAGAGCTGATGAAGAAGTGGAAAACTTCTGGAACATTGATAATGAAACCGGAGAGTATAAACGCTCTCCGGAAGAAATCGAAGAGAGCCTGAAACAAGACCTTCTGGATGCTATCAACCGTGTACCGTTTGAGAGTGAAGCAGCCGACAAGGGAACAGCCTTCAATGCTATCATTGACTGCTATGTCCATTGCGAAAATCACGTGCCGACAGAGCGTTCCCCCTACTCCATCATTGGCGATAAGGAAACCAATACTATACAAGTAGCTTTCCCCGCAACGGATATCGCACCTGCACGGCATTTCCTTTTCGACAGACAATGGTGTATAGAACAGGCAGAGTATTTCAAAGGCTCATTAAGTCAGGTCTATGTATCCGCCATTCTTCCTACCCAGTACGGAAATGTGGAGTTATACGGATTTATCGACGAACTCCGAAAGAATGTTGTTTATGACATAAAATCCACATCTAAATACGAGTTCGGCAAATACGCCCACGGGTGGCAGCGCCATGTCTACCCTTATTGCCTAATTGCTTCCGGTCAGATGGAAAACATAAAGGCATTTGAGTTTACGGCTTATGCGCTGAAAGGCGGTACCAGCCGCACACCGCTTATCAGTGGTACGCAATATCCGGAATATTATACTTACAATCACGAACAGACAGTGAAACTGCTCACGGCACACGTAGAACATTTCATAGAGTTTTTGGAAGCTAATAGAGAATCTATCACGGACAAGAAGATTTTCGGACTGGAATAATGGCACAAGAAGCTATCCTTATAAAAGAAAAAGGTGTGGTAACACTGAACAAGTCCTTTGATTTTATGTGCTCGCAGCTCCGTAACGGTCGTTACAGGTTAATTATCGAACGTTACACAGAGCCGCGCACATTAAGTCAAAACGCCCTGATGTGGCTTTGGTTTACCTGCATCGAGCAGGAAACAGGAACAGAGAAAAATGTAGTCCATAAACACTACTGCCGTAAGTTTCTGAGCGAAACCGCCTATTTCCAAGGAATAGAGGAAGAAATAGTCAGAGGCACATCGGAGCTGAACACCGTTCAGATGACGGACTTTTTGAATAAGGTCAAAGCAGATGCAGCCACGGAACTGGGAATAACACTTCCCCTTCCGGAAGACCGTTATTATAACGAATTTGTCAACGAATATAAATATAGAAGATAATGAAGATCATAAAAGCTAAAATCACCAAGGACAGTACCTTGGTGGCCACCTACAAGGATGAGAATGGTACAACCACCGTAGAAGGCAAGAACCTGGTAACATCAGACCTTATCAATGCGTTCAGCAAGCTGAATCCCCACGCCGCTTTGCTTACAGAACAGAAAGAAGTGGACGGTATAGAATCAGTAGATGAAGTGCCTGATATCATAGGACAGGTGCTTGACGTTACAGGGTATTCCATTGGCGGAGATGGAGATAATGAAGGGGTTACTCTGATAGCCAAACGTTTTCTCAAAACAGGAAAAGTTCTGAACCTATGCGCTCCGTTCACCATGTTCAATAATGAGAATGAATCGTATATCAATGCCTTCGAGCTGGAGCAGGAAATCCAATCCTGTGAGTTCGAAGTCAAAGAGTATCTGTTCAACAAAAAATGGCGAATTGTACAACAGGAACTTCCGTTTGAGGAAGACACGGCGAACGCAGACGTACAACCGGACGCCATTCCAGAAGCCGGTACAGACTTCAATCAAGAGGTTGCGGAATTCCAGCAGGCTATGAATGATGCAGGGGTTGACATAATAATGAACGGAAAGAAAATTAAATCACGTAAACCACGTAAAGTCAAACAACTTGCATCATGATACCGCCGTCCCCATTTTGCGTAACTACTACCCCCAACTGCTTCAAACTAGCCTTCCCATATCATCCAAGATTAGTGGAGCTGGTCAAACGGATTCCAAGTGTAAAACAGAATATCCGGGCAGCCTATATCGCTGACGAAAAAGCTTGGAAGGTTTCTCTACAAGATAAGGAATACGTGAGGATGATGGCAGATTGGGCGGTACAGACAAGGATATGCAGCCGGGTACAGCACAAAGTGACAACAAGAGAGTATAATGACTATACTATTCCCGACCTTCCAAAACTTACGGTTCCACACGGATTGCTGTTAGAACCGTACGAATATCAGAAAGAAGGCATCGCTTATGCGCTACAGCACAAGCGGTGCATATTCGGGGACCAACCGGGACTGGGAAAGACATTACAGGCAATAGGCACGGTTACGATAGCAAAAGCGTATCCGTGCCTTGTCATTTGTCCGGCCGCATTGAAAATAAACTGGCAACGTGAATTTAAGAAATTTGCCGGAAAAAATGCCATGATTCTGGATGATCGCAATAAAGCCAGTTGGCACCGTTTCTTTGAGACTAAATGCTGCAACATATTCATAACAAATTATGAATCACTGAAAAAGTTTTTTGTACTTAAAGTAAAGGAGGATGCACGGTTTACCATGAAATCCATTGAGTTTGACCCGCGAATATCGTTATTCAAATCCGTAGTCATTGACGAATCACACAAGTGCAAATCCACCAAGACCCAGCAATCCAAGTTCGTAGAAGGAATATGTAAAGGCAAAGAATATATCTTGGAACTGACGGGAACCCCAGTAGTGAACAACAATACAGACCTTATACAACAACTCAAGATAATGGGACGATTAGAGGATTTCGGAGGATACAAGTATTTCGTAGAGAGGTTCTGCGATGGACCTAAACAGTCAAGCAATGTGAAAGAACTGAACTGGAGGTTATCATCGACCTGCTTCTTCCGGCGCGAAAAGGCCAAGGTACTCACTCAGTTGCCGGACAAGTCACGCCAATATATAGAGGTGGACATATCCAATCGCAAAGAATACGACAAAGCGGAAGCCGACCTGATACAGTATCTCCGAACTTACAAGAATGCGGACGATGAAAAGGTGGCCAAGGCATTAAGAGGCGAAGTAATGGTGAAAATGGGAATATTGAAAGCCATATCAGCCAGGGGAAAAATCAAAGTCTTTTCCGAATTCATCCATGACGTGATTGACGGAGGTGAGAAACTGATAGTCTTTGCTTACCTGAAAGAAGTAGTACAGGAATTAAAGAAGATATTCCCTGAAGCTGTCACCGTTACAGGCGAAGACAATGCTACTCAAAAACAGACAGCGGTAGACCGCTTCCAAAACGACCCTTCTTGCAAGCTGATCATCCTTAACTACAAATCAGGAGGTACAGGTCTTACATTGACAGCTTCCAGCCGTGTGGCGTTTATCGAGTTCCCATGGACTTTCTCCGATTGTGAGCAGGCAGAAGACCGAGCACATCGGAACGGACAGAAGAACAACGTAAACTGTTACTACTATCTTGGGAAGGATACTATCGACAAATATATGTATGATGTCATTCAGACCAAAAAAGGAATAGCCAACGGAGTGACAGGGACGGATGATGTGGTTAAGGAGAATGTGGTAGATATGGCAATGAACCTATTCAACGGAAGAATATGAGGAAACAGACAACACCATTATCAGAAAGCCAAATACAACATGATTGTTTGGTATGGTTCCGGTTACAATATCCCAAACTGGCTCGTATGCTTTTTGCAGTGCCCAACGGTGGCAAACGTGATGCCAAGACAGGAGCACGGATGAAGTATGAAGGAGCAGTGAGAGGTGTGGCAGACTTGATTTTGCTCATACCCAAAAAGGGATGGGCCTCCCTCTGCATAGAAATGAAGACACCGAAAGGCACACAAAGCGAGCACCAACGAACGTGGCAGACAGAAGCAGAGAGATACCAAAACAAGTATGTTATCTGCCATTCCCTGCAAGAGTTTATGAACGAAGTTAATTCTTATCTTCTATGACATATTTGGACTATATAAACCAATTTTGGCAAACACAGGATAACGTGCAATTTTCCCCGAATGAGGCTTACCTGTATTTCTATCTTCTAAAAGAATGTAATACTCAGGGCTGGGAGAATCCGTTCGAGTGTCCCAACAGACGAATCCTTCTCTCAATCGGTATGAGCGAGCCTACCTTGATTGATTGTAGAAACAGATTACAGCAAAAAGGTTTGATAGACTTCCAAGCAGGAAAAAGAAGGTCAAAATCCCCTGTTTATTACTTAAATAATTTAAGCAAAGACTTTAGCAAAGACTTTAGTAAAAGCTTTAGCAAAAACTTAAGTAAAGACTTAAGCTCTTATAAAGAATATAGAATTAAGAATAATAATAACTCTAACGAGTTATTTAAGCCCGAGCAGGAAAAACCTAAAAAGAAGCCTTCAAAACCAAAAACCGAATTTATAGCCCCTACCCTGGAACAGGTGAAAGATTACTTCCGTGACAAGCTCCCGGACTGGGAGCAGCAGGCAGAGATATTCTTCTACCACTTCGATGCGCTAAGCTGGAAAAACACCAACGGGGCTAAAATTGAACGATGGGACAGCCGGGCCAACCTTTGGATAATCGAAAAAAGACTTCAAAATGGAAACAAGACTTCAAAAACAGATCACTGTGATAATGTCCCCAGGACAGATACCCCAATCCAGGAAAAAGCCGGAGACACTGACACCGCTCCAGCAGATCTTGAGAAATGGATCAACAGCCTCCCAATTGGTTGACAACTGGTCCGGCACACAAGCCCAGCTGAATTGTAACCTGACATTAGCACAAGCAATCAGGATTGAGGGTATTCCCACCCTTGCGGACATCAATGCTGTCTTCGGCAACGCCACATCAGTCAGGATTATCACAGAGCACCTGCAATCAATCCTCCGATACGCAGACATTGATATCGCACCTCAACAACTTGCCGAAACGGCGCTAAGCATATTGGCCAGCTATTATTTTCTCAATCTGGCCGAGCTTTGCATATTCTTCACACATCTTAAAAACGGGAGCCGTGGACAGTTCGTCTGGGGAAACAGGATAAACAACCAGTCCATTATGGTAGCCCTATCGGACTTTTGCAGGGATAGAAGAGACGAGCACGTCAAACTGTCCAATGAAACCGCCATGAAACAATCCCAAAAAGGTTTCACCCGGATAGAAGATGCAGCGTGCGCCATGATTGAGGGAGTAAAAAACATTCAGGAGCTCAAAAAAAAGGCTAAAAACGATTTCAGCGCCTTCACAGAACTTTTTCCTAACGTTCCCAACAACCATACTGCCTACACCTATTGGAAGGCATACGGGGGAAATGAGGATGCAATACGGGCTATATACGGAGATAATGCACCACCTCCCAATATAGCAAGCGACGATATAGGAAAATTCTTATGCGAGTATAACATCAGAATCAATCACAAATAAATATTATCAACCACTTCAAAATTAAGTAACCATGGCAAAGAATGACAGTTTCAAACAGGCAATCAAAGCCTATCTGGACAAACGGGCGGAAGAAGATTCACTGTTCGCCCCCAAATATGCGAATGAGAAGAAAAGCATTGATGAATGCTGTAGTTATATCATGGGTGAAGCCAGGAAGCGTGGTAACGCCGTAGCGATTTCAGACGAAGAGGTCTACGGGATGGCAGTGCACTACTATGATGAGGACGATATCAAAATAAACCGGCTGCCTGCCGGAGAGAAAACGTCCGTATCATCCTCCGCCAAACCTGTGGAACTCACCGAAGAAGATAAGAAAGCGGCACGTGACAAAGCAATCGCACGGCTGGCGGAAGAACAATACCAGACACTCAGGAAGAAAAACGTCCGAAAGAAAGCGGATGATAATGTCCAACAAATGAGCCTGTTCTAATCATGAAACCGAGAACGAAACTTGAGAAACGTGTAACCGAACTAAGCGGCAAACTGTCCGCCGTTACCGAAGTACAAAAAGAATGGGCGAAAGAACATATATTCACCCACGAAGCATATAGGTGCAAGGATGAGCTATGGTGTTCCGAGTGCGGCGGAACATGGATAGACACAAGCAATAGCGAGCTGGGAACCACCCTGCTCGGTGATACGACCGAATGCCCGTACTGCCACCACAAACTGGACGTAAAGGTCAGCCGGAAACGAAAAGTCGAGGAAGAAAAGTACATGTCCATCTTACAGACCGCCGGAGAGTTCCAGATCATAAGACATATACTATGCTGCAAGTACGCCAGAAAAAGGAATTTTGATTTGAACAGCAGACAGGATTATATTCACTATGCTTTCTTTGAAGTGGTTCAGGAATGGATCACCGTCGAGGGGAAACGCACCATCATGGCAAAACCGATGAATATGGGAAGCAGCGGATGGATATATTCGGAACCACTGAGCATAAAGGGTGAATACGGCAGTTACAGCTGGAATTATCGTGGAGACCTATATGCGAATATGGGGATGGATATATCCAAGAAAGAAACTGATCCCGGAATTGAGAAAGCGGGGAATCGGGAAACGGTTCCCCGATGTACCCCCCTCAAAACTTGTACGAGACCTTCTGAAAGGTGGCAATGATGCGGAATTATGTATCAAGACCGGACAGACGGATATGTTAAAGCACATGTACAAAACGGGCTATTACCAACTCCGATATAAACCGTCCTTCAACATCTGCAACCGCAACCGTTATATAATCAGAGATGCAAGCATGTGGAATGACTATATAAGCCTGCTGTCCTATTTCCACAAGGATCTGCATAACGCCAAATACGTATGTCCCAAAAATTTAAAAGCCGAGCACGACAGATTACTAAGAAAGAAAAATGAAATTGAGGCAAGGCAAAGAAGGGAAAGGGACAGAATAAAGGCTATCCAAAAAGAAAAGCAGCTCAAGGAGGATATAGCATCATTCTACAACCGGATGGAAAGATTCTTCGGCATGGAAATCAAAGGCGACGGTATAACCATCCGTCCGCTTGAAAGCGTAACCCAGTTCTACAAGGAGGGCAAAGTCATGCACCATTGTGTATACGCCAACAGGTATTACAGACGCAGTGAATGTCTGATCATGACAGCCATAGCCGGAGAAAAACATGTGGAAACCATCGAAGTGAATCTTAAATCGTTTCAGATAGTACAGTCAAGAGCCGTATGCAACGGAACATCAGAGTATCATGACCGCATTATCCGGCTGGTGGAGAAGAACATGAGTTTAATCAAAAAAAGAATAGCATAATGAAAGATTATATAGAATTTTTAAAAGACAAGATGGCAATCAGCCATCAGACTGGGTTTGAAGTCAGACCGGAAGAAATTTCCCCGTATTTATACCCTCATGTGAAAGATACAGTACGTTGGGCTATTTCCGGCGGTTGCAGGGCGATATTCTCCAGCTTCGGTATGCAGAAAACCGTAACCCAGTTGGAGATACTGCGGGTGATCCTGAACCGCACAGGAGGCAAAGGGTTGATAGTTTGCCCCAAGCGTGTAGTAGTGGAGTTCCTGACACAGGCCGAAAAGCATCTGGGTATGAAAGTGACCTATGTACGTACTATGCAGGAGGTGAAGCAATGTCCGACCAATATCATGGTGACAAACTATGAACGTGTCCGTGACGGCGAGGACGGAATAAGAATAGAACCTTCCTACTTTACCGTTACCTCATTGGATGAAGCGAGCGTGTTACGTGGATTCGGAACCAAGACCTATCAGGAATTTCTTCCTCTGTTTGCAGAAGTTCCGTACAGGTTTGTTGCCACTGCCACGCCATCACCCAACAGATACAAGGAACTGATACACTATGCCGGCTACCTTGGAGTGATGGATACCGGGCAGGCACTTACAAGGTTCTTCCAGCGTGACAGCACGAAGGCGAACAATCTTACCCTCTATCCCCACAAGGAAAAGGAATTCTGGTTATGGGTCAGTACATGGGCATTATTTCTTACAAAGCCATCTGATCTCGGTTATCCCGATACAGGATATGAGTTACCGGAGTTACGGGTACATGAAGAAGTTGTGAGTGTGGACAACTCCACTGCCGGCACCGACCGTGACGGGCAGGTGAAAATGTTCCGTGAGGCTGCTCTCGGTCTGGCTGATGCGGCAAAGGAACGCCGGGACAACATGACTGAGAAAATAGCCCGTGTGGTGGAAATAATCAACCGTTCCGAAAACAAGGATGATCATTTCCTTTTATGGCACGACTTGGAGGCTGAACGTGAGGCACTCTGCAAGGCAATTCCCGGATGTAAGGCTGTGTACGGCTCGCAGGATGATGAGGAAGCCGACAGGGTGATAGCGGACTTCAAGGATGGCCGTCTGAAATATCTGGCCGCCAAACCTGAAATGCTTGGTGAGGGTCTGAACTTCCAGTACCACTGCCACAAGGCAATCATGTTCATTGACTACCGTTTCAACGACAAGTTTCAGGCAATAGCCCGTATCTACCGTTTCATGCAGCAGCATCCGGTTGACCTCTATCTGGTCTATGCGGAAAGTGAGGGAGAGATATACAAGAGCTTCATGCAGAAGTGGGCGCAACACCGCCAGATGGTAGCCAGAATGACCGATATAGTTCGTGAGAACGGTTTGTTCGGCTTGCAGGCAGAGGAAAAGATGATGCGCTGGATGTTCGCCAGTCGGGAAGAGAAGTCCGGCAAACTGTGGAAAGCTATCAATAATGACAATGTACTTGAATGTCAGAAGATGGAAGATAATTCGGTAGACCTGATTGTAACCAGTATTCCGTTCTCCAACCACTACGAATATACGCCTACCTATAATGATTTCGGGCATAATGAAAACAACGGCAAGTTCTTTGAGCAGATGGACTATCTCACCCCGGAGCTTATGCGTATTTTAAAGCCCGGCCGGTTGGCCTGCATCCATGTAAAGGACCGTGTACTATTCGGCAACGCTACGGGTGACGGTATGCCCACCATCGACCCGTTCAGCGAAATGACAGTGTTCCATTATCTGAAGCACGGATTCCGCTACATGGGCCGCATCACGGTAGATACCGATGTGGTAAGGGAGAACAACCAGACTTATCGGCTTGGATATACAGAGATGTGCAAGGACGGTTCAAAGATGGGTATCGGTTGCCCGGAATATGTTCTTCTTTTCCGAAAGTTGCCTTCTGATACCTCACGAGCCTATGCTGATTTGCCGGTGACAAAGAATAAGAGTGAATATTCGCTCGCCCGTTGGCAGATAGATGCCCATGCAAGTTGGAAATCATCGGGTAACTCTCTACTGAGCTATGAGGACATGAAAGGAGCCGGAATAGACAAGATACGCCATCTGTTCAGGAACTACGAACGCAAGCATATATATAACTACGAGGAACATGTATCATTCGCAGAGGAATTGGAAGCTTACGGAAAGCTGCCTAAAACGTTTATGGCTGTCGATCCGGTAAGCAAGAAACCCTGGATATGGGATGATGTCACCCGGATGCGCACGCTCAATACCAAGCAGTCACAGAAGAAAAGGCAGAACCACATCTGCCCTTTACAGCTCGATATCGTTGAAAGACTGATTGAACGGTACTCAAACAAGGGTGAGCTGGTGTTTGACCCCTTCGGAGGTATCGGCACTGTGCCTTATTGTGCCATAAGGCTGAAACGTAGGGGATTATCTACTGAACTGAATTATGACTATTGGAAAGACAGCCTTTCATATCTGTATGAGGCGGAGATGGAAGTTAGCGCACCCACATTGTTTGATTTAATGGACAGTGCCGTATGAACATCTATCATACAGAACCCAGATTCGACTGCGAAAAATTCGCTCCATGCGGACGTATCTCCCTGCACAAATGTCGGAAATACAAAGGCAGACTGGATGAATGCAGGGGATGTACGCTTGTACACCGTAAAGCCAAGACGGTTGCCGGTACGGAAGCCGGAAGAAAGGTTTGTCCGCATTGCGGACGTTCCCTTCCGCTCCACCGGTTCTATAACAGGACTGTCAGATATGAGGATAAGGAATACCGATGTCTCACCTCCTGGTGCAAGATGTGTATGAGTGAAGTCGCAGCGGAAAGAAATCGTAATAATTAATTTAAAAATCCAATGAAAAACGTAACGAAAATAGCCAAGAAGTCAGCCGGACTTAGCCAAAAATGTTCGATTTGTCCACTTATGCGAAGATGTACTTTAGAGATCCATAGGATTTGCTTTGACAGCTTTGTGGAGGGATTCAAGAAAGGAGCCAAAGCGGCAGAAAAGGAAATAAACAAGAAATTCAAAACCGAACAAAATGAAAGCAATAACCATAAAACAGCTGTGGGCGAGCTTAATATCAAGTGAGAGGATATTAAAAGTTAATTCTATCAAAATTAGTGTTTACCCTTTGATTTTTTTTATAGCAGAAAAACTTTATTGAGTTTCTGTAAATTAAAATCGTATATTTGCAGTGAATACACAACTCGAATGTAGAATTTAAGTGATATCATAACCTTAATAAAAAAGTGATGAAAGTATTTACTGTACAAACCTTGGAAAGTTTTATGTCTTTACAATATGGCCTCCCTGAAATGGATTTTTTCAGAGGCCAATCTTCTTCTGAATATAAATTGATACCTTCAATAGGTCGGAGGTTCAAGGAAGGACAGGAGGACGTGTTGAAGCAATATGAGAAAGAGGTATTTGAAGATTTTAAAAGAAAATATTCAATGTTTACGGATGCACGCCCTAAAAATGATAAGGAATTCCTGTTTCTAGCACAACACTATGGACTTCCAACGAGACTTCTTGATTGGACTTATAATCCTTTAATTGCATTATATTTTGCATGTTGCTCTAATTTTGATAAAGATGGAATTGTTTATCAAAGTTATCAATTCTCAAGAAGGGTTTTTAATGAAGATAAAGATGACATATTTTCATTTCCTGCAATAACTTTATTAGTTCCTAATATGACAGATGTTAGGTATAAAAATCAGAATGGCATATTTGTACTTTATCCAGAACCTTGGAAGGAAAAATTCGAATTCATCTATGCAAAATATATAATTCCTGTACAATATAAACAAAACATATTGAGTAAACTTGAAAAAATAGGAATCACAAGATCATTTATAATGCCTTCTTTGGATAGTTTGTGTAAGGATATTGTCGATATTCATGATTTAAGGTATCCGTACGCAATAAAATAAGACTAGGTATATTCAATATGCAATCAAGATTAAGAGTTCTTCAAGTCTTAAAATTATTCTTATATTGTTTGTTAGATAGAGACATCGATTATAACTAATCTACGTAAAATTTCTACTGACAATCCTTGTTAGTGCTTTGTGAATACCCGGAAACTGCTTTGTGGCGGTTATCGGGTATTTTATTGCCAACCAATTAATACCAAAATATCATGAGCTTAAACGAATTAAGAAATAAAGCCTACCGTAACGCAGTAACGCACGGTTTCCATGATAAGGAACTGAGTAATGAACACTGCTTTTGCCTTATCATCAGCGAGCTTATGGAAGCAGTGGAAGCGGACCGAAAAGGGAAACATGCCGACAGGGAATCTTTCAAGTCTTCTTATGAGGATGAAGAACCGCACGATGATGTCAATTTCAAGTATTGTTTTGAAAAATATATCAAAGATACGATTTCAGACGAACTAAGCGATGCGGTTATCCGCTTGCTTGACCTTGCAGGACTTCGAGGGATAAGCCTTGAACTTGCCAACGGAGATATTGATGACTGTATTGAAGATATGGCAGAAGCCTATAAAGACGAAACTTTCACCGAATCAATCTATTCCATCTCTACACTTCCTGTTAGATATGACGGAATATTTGATTTTTCTATTACTGTGAATGATATGATACTGTCAATTTTTGGACTTGCCAAACATCTTGACATAGATTTGCTTTGGCATATCGAACAGAAGATAAGATACAATGAATTAAGACCTATGTTGAACGGGAAAAAGTATTGAATATGAAAACAATATTATTTACAATTATATGTATTATCGCCCTATTATGGGTTGGAGATCTCACAATTACATTTAAGCCGTTTTCTATATCACTTCCCGGTTGGTATAAGCCTGTAGGTATCCTTCTATTTTTTCTGTCAATGGCAGTATATACCACAGGGGATTATACCAAAGGGTATAAACAAGGTTTCGATGATGGAGTAAAGGAATGTATTGAAATACTTAAAAAGAAAAATCCATGAGCAAACTATATAAAGTAATCATTTTCGGGGAATCATTCTTAATCGGGTGGTTCCCTTTTTCTTCACACTGGTACAACAAGCTAAAGATAATCAAATGATAGTACGTCATTTTATAAGAGTTCCGGTCCAAGAGTAGCACTTAGTACTATTTTTCCGACAACCATGCTGATGTCGTGTATCTGCATCAGAATTATGGGGACTTTAGTGGAGATATAGAGTATCTTTACACCGAAATCGTAAATCGGTTAAAATTCAAAGGGCTAATCAATTAATGAGCCGGAGTTTAGTGCTCCGGCTTTTGTTATGTGTACACGGTGTTAAAAGTAACAAATATGTTATTTCTTTCTTCATCTTTGCTTGTTTTATTGTAACAAATATGTTACTTTTGTAGTGTCAATTAAAAATGTTCTTTGATTTTATGAAGTATTCAGAGTTTTACAAATTGATTGAATCAGCTGGCTGGACAATCAAAAAGGGAAAGAAACATTATAAATATGTTCATCCCGACTTTGACTACTTTATTCCTGTTGGCAGACATCAGTCTCAAGAGATACCAAATGGTACTCTTGACAGTATGTTGAAAAAGGCAGGGTTAAAGAAGTGAAAGGACTGCACCCACTTCGGTGGGTGCTTTAATTGACGAATTTAAAATACACGATTATGAAGAAGATTAAGGCAATTATCGAAAAGGCGAATGATGGGGGTATTTCCGTATATTCGGAGGATGTGAACGGAGCGTACGGTTTTGGGCTTACAGAGCAGGAAGCGAAAGATGATTTTATGTCCGTACTTGAGGAGCAGGCCGGATATTATAAAGAAAAACATGGAGACTTTCCTGTGTGGTATAAGTCTGGGTATTCTGTTGATTACATATATGATTTAAGCGGATTCTTCGAGGCATTTCCTTTCATAAATGCCAGTAAGTTTGCAAAGGAAATTGGCATGAATGAATCTGTCATGCGGAAATATAAGGGAAAGATTGTAACAGCTTCCGATAAACAAAGAGCTCTTATACAAGAGAGATATAATAATCTTCTCAGAAGAATGGAAGCTGTCAGATTCTGATATTCTAGCCGTGAGGCTCTGATATAAAATCAAGAACTAATTGACAACAGAAGGCGCATCGTTTTGGTGCGCCTTTAACTTTTAGCAGGAATATTATTAGTAAGTTGAAGGAATCCTGCTTTATAATCTTAATAACCTCTTTGCTATTGATGATATAAACGCTGTATCTAGTATGAGTAGTTCTGGTTATATCATCATTAATTATCGAACCTAAAGATTAGCTATTTTTTATAAGCATATTCCCCTTTTTCATTAACGAAAGTTTTTGCTATATTTTCTGCGGTATTAGCGTCTCCTTTATTGTAATAATAACGATATGCGGCCGCAATTGCACTAAAAGCCCCTCTTGCAACCATTCCTATCAAAGGAGCCAAATCAGAACCTTTTATTTTTTGACCGTTAGCATTATTAGCTATTCTACCAATCTCTTCATATTTTTCATTTTCTACCATAGTTATAAATTCTTGAAATTTGTCAATACTATTAATTTTATAAACATCTCCATTGTATTCTACAAAGCCATTTATTTCCCCTTTTGGGGGAGATTCAAATAATTCAGCTAATGATATTTGTAAGGCTTTTGCTATTTTTGACAATGTCTCAACTGTAGGATTTTTTTTGTTATTGGAAATAGCACTTAAATTGCCTTTCTCAATACCTGTTTTCTCTGATAGAGTTACCAAAGACATATTTTTTTCATCCAATACTTCTTTTAGTCTTAAATTCATAAATGTTCTATTTTAATACAACTGCGCAAATGTACTAAAAATATATTATAAAACAACAAATGTGATGAAAAATGTTTGTTAAAACAATAATTAATTCTTTATCTATTGCTGATGTTATTTTATAAAACAACAAATAAAACGATATAGATATGAAAGTTTACAGAGAAGTAATGGTAAAAGGTTATAATTACAACATCGTTTGGGCAGGTTCACAAATGTATGGCTCAAAAGAATCCGTATTAGAGGTTATCAACAAAAGAGCAGAAGAAAATAAGAGACTCTTTGGACATAGAATTGAGAAGTACAATTTTCACCCTTGGGACACTTACGAAATGAAAGAGGGTGAAACCACAGCATTTCTCACAGTAGAACGCAAATTAGAAGTCATTGATAACGAGAATAAAAAGAGTATAATTCTTGGATTTGTAACATACGAAGTGAAATAAGTTTAATCAGCAGGGCGAAAACCCTGCAAAATATAGAAGAACATGAAAGAAAATACATTTTTAAAAGCAGTTATAGAAAAACCGTTATTGAATAATGAACCAGAGGTTTTACACCTTTTCGTTCAAATTATCAATGAAATCACTTCTTGTATGTCAGAAGACGAGTTAAAGGGCTGTATGAACTCTTTAACAGTACAATACCCTTACTTTAAACTGTTTTTCGATTATGGTTTCAGACATAATCACATGTGGGTGAAAGAATCAGGTTCTTTGGAAAGATTGATATTGGTTGAGTTCTAATCCGGTAGCTTTCGAGCTACCACAATATACACGATTATGAAAGCAGATTTAGTTTTAGTTATCAGCCCTGAAGCCCCACTGATGAAGCAATTGGGCAAAGTATTAGGTAGGTTGTGCTCTATGTGTGACTTTTCTACCATAGAAAGAGGCGAAAAGTATGTCACGATACGGCATGATGAAACAGGGCTTGTGGTGGCTTATACGAGTGAAGAAAGATTGAATGTGAAACATTAAATATTGATTATTATGGGTGAAATAGCAGATAGTTTGATAAGCGGTGAATTTGATTTTATCACCGGTGAGTATTTAGGTGAAGCGGTTGGTTATCCAAGAACGCACGCTTATGACAGACATGAATACATGCCACCGGTTGAAAAGAAGCCTACCAGCAAGGCAAATGTTTGTATAACTAACATGTGTAAGGACAGAGGTTTCAGTAACCGTGAAAAGATTGAATTAGTAGCCAAATTCTTGTATAGCAAAGGTTACAAACAATTGCCTAACCTATTCCATCAGTATAAAATCATTCACAGCCAGTGCAAGAATAATTTTAAAAAGTTTTTGGTTGAACAAGTAAAGCAAAGAAAGGATGAATAATATATTCACAATATGCTATTCAGAAGAAGAAACAAACGGAATAGGTTACCAGTGAAATACTTTCCTGTAATTCTTTATTTTACCAGCAATTCGGCATTGATATCAACAAAGAAATTATAACACACTGAACAAAGTATTGACAAGCCGTGTCAGTACTTTGTTTTCCTCATTTTTCCCCTTAGCTCCCTTATTAAGTACCTTCGTTTCTGTAACGCAAAAAAAGCAATTATGGAAATTATTTACAGAAAACTAGAAGAACTGAAGAAACTGGAAAACAATCCAAGAATAATTTCGGATGAACAGCTGGACAAACTTAAAGAGTCAATCCGAAACAATCCGGATTATTTCGAAGCCCGACCAATCATCTTGTCAGACCGTACTGGCGAATTGGTCATTATCGCTGGGAACCAAAGGTATGACGCCTGTGTATCGCTAGGTATGCAACAAGTACCGACCGTTCTTATTCCCAACCTGACCGAGGAAAGGGAACGTGAGCTAATCATCCGTGATAACGTTAACAACGGACAATGGGATGAAAAGCTGTTGAAAAATTGGAATGATGACGAACTAAAAGAATGGGGAGTCGACCTGCCAGAAGATTGGGGAATTTCTCCGGATGATTTCGGAGATGGCTTCTCTTTACCTAATGGAAATAAATCACCATTTCAGCAGATAACATTTACACTTTCTGATGAACAGGCTGACATGATACGGCGAGCAATAGAAGAAATCAAACAAACAGATTTATATAAGTACGCTGAATCATTCGGCAACGAAAATGCAAATGGGAACGCATTATCTTTAATTGTAAGACAATGGGAAGAGCAAAAGAAATAGTGGTAAAGGTTATACCGAGCAGTGTTGCAAATCCATTTATGAAGAAACACCATTACTCAGGGAAAGTTGTTAATAATAGTTGCCTACATTTTGGATGTTTCCTTGATAACGCATTGCATGGAGTGTTATCATACGGGCCATCGTTGGATAAAAAGAAGATAATGGAACTTGTAGAAGGTACAGGATGGAATGAATTTCTTGAATTAAACAGAATGGCATTTGATGATTATTTGCCGCGTAACTCGGAAAGTTATTGCATTGGTAAAACACTTCGTATGATAAGGAAGAATGCACCGCAAATAAAATGGGTAATATCTTTTGCCGATGGCTGTTCTTGCGGTGATGGAACTATATATCGTGCTTCTAATTTTGTGCTTACAAATATAAAGGAGAATTTTAATCTCTGCTTATTACCAAATGGGGGAAAAATTCATAAAATGACATTAGAAAGCAATCCGACCACACCAAGAAAGGAGCTTGGCGGAAAATCGTATTATGACATTACCGGTGGACGATTTAATTTTAAGAAATATGTGGAGTATGTGAATGGTGAAATATTATCCGGCTTCCAACTTCGTTACATCTATTTTATAGATAAATCATATCGTAAAAAATTAACTGTTCAAGAAATTCCATTTTCAAGAATTGATGAAATGGGAGCTGGTATGTATAAAGGGGAAAAAGTAGCGCAGGCTAAAAGACATGCTATAAAGACGGAAAGACATGGCGAAGTACAATAAAGAAATGGTAAAACAATGTGCTGCATGGGTACAAGAAAACGGGCTGATAGAGTACGGAGGGGCTAAGCTGAAGGACTTCCTAACCCACTTTGCAATTGACCAACGAACCTATTACAGATGGATGGAGGAAACCGAGTTTGCCGAAGCAATAAAAAAAGCGAAGCTAGATTTCAAGAACACACTAGAAACTGATATTGTAAAGTCACTCGCTAATGCCGCCAAAGGGTACGAATATATACAGATTCAAACCGAATATAAAGACGTGAACGGTTCCCCTAAAATCGTAAAGCAGGTAAAGAAAAATATACGCGTGGAACCGAATGTGGGAGCAGCCATATTCATTCTTACCAATCTAGCGCCCGAAAGATGGCAAAACAAGCAACGACAGGAGCTGAGCGGAGACATATCCGGTCTTACCGTTGTAGTAGATAACAAGGAAGATGCGGAATTGATTAGAAAAATCAACGAATTATAAATGCATGCAACATATGTATATAAAGAAAATCTTAGCGCATGGCTATTCGGATACCGGATCATCGCTAACAAAGGTGGTACGCGATCTGGAAAGACGTATTCCATCGTATCTTTATTTATCTCTGTAGCCGCTACGAGCAGAAAAAAACGAACGATTGACATTGTATCCGAATCACTCCCTCACCTAAAGAGAGGTGCTATGAATGACATGGATGAAATACTAAAGAATGAGGGGATGACAGAAGGAATAGATTACAAAGAAAATAGGTCAGACCATACCTTTGAATTTCGGTCTGGAACTACGATACGATTCTTCAGCGCTGACAACTGGGGAAAGGTAAAGGGATCAAAGCGCGATGTACTATTCCTCAACGAATGTAACCGCCTACCATACGAAACCTATCGGCAGTTATCTGTACGTACCACCGAATGTATATTTCTTGACTGGAACCCGGATTCTGAATTTTGGTATGAGATAAAAGGGTTGCAGACTAGAGAAGGAACCATAGAGGTACATTCCACCTACAAGAATAACCCGTTTCTATCAGAATCACAGATTATTGAAATCGAGTCAAATAAAAATGATACCGAATGGTGGAAAGTTTACGGACTTGGACAGACCGGACGACCACAGGGCGTAGTATATACACGATGGAAACAAGTGCCAGAAATTCCACAAAATGCAGTTTTCATTGGCAGAGGACTGGACTTTGGCTTTACTAATGATCCTACGGGTATTGTTGATGTATATAAGCTGAACGGAAAGTTATGGTTAGATGAAATATGCTATCGCAAGTCTATGACGAATGATATCATAGCCGACCGCCTACGCGGACTTCCAGGAGACACCATAGCCGACAGCGCAGAGCAAAAATCTATTATAGAGATACGAAACTATGGCATCCGTAAGATTGAGCCGGCCCAAAAAGGAGCAGACTCCGTGAGAGCCGGTATCCAGATTCTTCAACGATACGAACTAATGGTAACACAAAGAAGTTTAAACCTGATATATGAACTTAGAAATTATAAATGGAAAGAGGACAGGATAACCGGCAACTTACTGAACGAGCCTATTGACAAGTTCAACCACGCCCTTGATGCGGTACGCTATGTTGCGCTTAATAGGTTATCAGAGAAACCAACACCCAAACGACCAAAAGCAAAAATAGGAAAGATATGACAGTAAAAGAATTTTTGACGATAAGCAGCATTGCCACCGAACCTGAGGTCATTAGAACCAAGTTGGATGAACTGAGAAAACCTTATCAACTAGGGCAATATAAGACACCAGATACCCTAAACGACATAAATATGGGAGAACTGATGCAACTGCAATCCATCGAAACAGAACACGATATCTTGTTCGTTCCCTGTACTGTACTGATGGGGCTGAGTAAACGCTATATATCCCAACTTCCAGCTACCGATGTACTAGGATTCGTACAATGGGTGGCCAAAGAAGTCGAACGAATAAATAAACTATTCGCATCGACTAATGTACTACCCACACTCGAAGAGAGGCAAGCAGGATCCGAATTGCTGAATTTCGGACCTTTCGGCATGATTGATTACTATGCGCAGCGCATGGGTATCACTGATCATGCAGAAGTAGACAGCGTGCCATGGGTCAGAGTATATAAATGTCTTGACATGGACGCCAAAAGAGTAAGATTCGAACGTAGATTAAGAAACATATTAAGTAAGAAGAAATGACGGTAGAGCAAAAAATTAAAAAGATAGTAGACTCCATGGAGGGTGTAAGTTACCTTTTTGACAACTGGCAAACAGCCAATATAAGACTGGACAAGATTAAATTGCCGGCAGTGCTTAATCTCCTTCCTGTAAGCGGAACTTTTAATCTAGGCAGACAGCAGTTAAGAGACTGCCCTAACTGTATGATGGCATTCATGGATAAAACCAAGTTCGATTTTGATGGCACAGAAAATGATGCAGTGATAGAAGGATGCAAGAATAAAGCCAAGGAATTCATATTGCTATTGAACAGGAGTGGGATGTTCAAAGAAATATCAGGAGATATCCCTTATTCTGTTTTCTATGACAAGCTGGATGTTAATGTAACCGGAATAGTTATCCAACTTAAGTTAGAAGAGATAATGGGTACTGTTATTTGCAACAAGAGCGTGAAAGAGATTGTATATGGCAGCAGAAACTAAAGCCGAAACCCTAAGGATAATAGGCGAAGAGCTGGAAGCGTTACGCAAGCGAATTATAGCCAACCATGAAGCAGCCGGACAAGTAGCCAGCGGAAGGACAAAGGGCAGTCTGAAAGTAGAAATGTCGGAGGACGGAGGCGTTTTGTGGGGCAGGCAGGCATTCGCGGTACTAGAAACCGGACGTGGACCAGGGAAAGTTCCGAAAGGATTTTACAAGATTATCCGCCAATGGGTGGAAGATAAAGGTATACAAGTAAAGAAGCCCGATTCCTTCGCCTACCTTGTCGCTAGAAAGATAGCCAAGGAAGGAACGGAACTATACCGAAACAGGAAACATGAGGAAATCTATTCCCGTGATCTAGAAAATACCATGGACAATATAGCCAGCAGGGTATCGACTATATATGAAACAGAAGTTGAACATATAAATCTGAATTTCGACAATGAGAACACATACGATAGATAATACAACAATTGAATATCCTGACCAAATAGGATTCTGCTTTAATCCTGTGATAATAAATATCCTTGGCGGAAACTATCAATCTGTTACTGCAACGGTAACAGACACCACCACAGCCACATCAGATAGAGAGAACAGAGCGACGTTCGGTGGTTCCTGCTTCTTTGACCTATCATTCTATACGCAGAGCTATTTTGACGAATACAGAGAAGTCGATTACAAGTCAGCTCACGCCGAAGATAGTAAGTTAGGACGTCTGTTTAGCATAGAGCTTGATATGTATAACGAATCAGGAACACTTGAAAACAGCTTCCAGTTCAACGTATTCATATTGTGGGGAGCCAGTAAGGTTGGAGAGCAGTATAATGGAAGCCGAGTGCTGACATGGTTCAAGAACTACCCATTCTCTGTAGGCTTATACTCTGCAACATCAGGGAATGTAAAAGTAACTATAGATGGTTCCGAAAGCTCCCCTATCGCATTATCAGGACAAAATGCATGGAATATCATTCTTGCTGGAATAGATGCTTCAGACAAGGTGGAATTTTATCTACCTGGAAGTAATACGACAGCATCTGTTTTTGACCACACCTTTGATTTCACCTTCCGAGGGCTGCTCAATATGGCCACAAAGATCACTTGTAAGGTTGACAATTCAGACTGTGGAATATACTTGAGATGGATCAACCGCCATGGAATGTGGTGTTACTGGCTATTCATGCAAGGAGACGAGATTTCGCAGGTATCCAATGACGGAGAGTTCATCAGAAACAATATGCAGGATTACAGTTACAAGAACGGATACCATGGAGGTAGCGGACGAAAGCAAAGGAAAATGGAGGAAACGACACTTCCCGTATGCGCTCCATTAATAGACAGCATAACTTATGACTTCCTTTACCAAATGGCCACATCTCCTGTTGTTGATATGTTCATGGGCTATGATGATAACGGTAACGCCAAATGGATGGCTATAAATGTGTCTGTGGGAAATTTCGTCAAACAGCGGGTATCACTGCAAGACTTTGAAGCGAACATTATATTACCTGAAACTAACGTACAGAGCTTATGACAGAACAACTACTATTCATAGATAACAAAGCAATGGATATTAATGAAAGTACCAATATCACATTGAATTTTAGAAGTAATATTTTTAGCGATGTAAGCAAGATCACAAGCAACAACACATACTCCATCAAGCTACCTTTGACAGTCAACAACTGTCATGTGATTAATTATGCGCATCTCCCATCCCATTCAGCACAATATGCTCGTATCAACCACAAAGGACGCTATTTGCGCAATGGGATTGAAATCATACCGGACGCCAGCGTCATTCTTATAGAAATATCCGAAACCATAGATATAGCCATGACATGGGGCAATGTTTCTAAATTTGCAGAAATTGTAAATGACAACAAGACATTGCAGGATTTATCGTACGGCAGGACAGAAAACGAAGATTACATCATTTGGAAGAAAGGAGACAATTCGCCCCGAATACCTAAAATTGATTATGGCTTTAAAAATGATGAGCCGGCTGCCTGGTATCACCCTGTGGTTACAGCTATGTGGGTTTTGAACAAAATAGAAGCTGATGCCGATATCACCTTTAAATTCCAAGAACAACACTACGAACTGTTGAAAACTTTAGTTATTCCATTGCTTTCAAGAAATAGCGCACCAAAAGAAATCGAAGCTCGCACTACAACTTTAACAAATGACGGAATATCTCCATATAATATTCCAGGAGGATGGATTCTCAAAATATTCCAATTTGTGGAAAGTGGATCTGACTATTATGTGGCTGTAACAAAAGATTCGTCAGGCAAGGTAATCGGATTCAAGCCGCAGAAAGAGAACGTACCCCTTAGAATTATTGGAACTATCAATATAATAGTCAATACTAGCCAGGAACCACAAAGTTCAGGTGAATATGGTGTTTCTTTCGATATACGGAACAAAGAATCCATAACCAGCAAGTTGAAATTCAGGTGTAATCCGAGTATATCCTTATTACAAGAAAATCAATACAGGTATTCTTTCGCTATAGATGGGGAGTTTAATCCAGGAGATACAGAGGAACTCAGCGCTATACTGTACGATCCTTATGCAGAATTGGGGAATTATACAATAGAAGAAGGAAGCTATGTCAAAATAACGATGCGAGATACTGTCTATTTGAAAGACACTGATGAAGCAAACTCCCGGTTCTATTATGTTCCAAACCTACCTGATATAAAACAGATAGACTTTATCAAAGCTATAGCATCTATTTGTGGAACTTTTGCCATTCCCGGCAATGGAAATGTCGTAAGCTTCGTTCCTATTGATACCATCATAGAAAATAAGACCAAAGCTCTGAACTGGACCAAAAGAGTTATCGCCTCATATAGTGCAAACCGTCCTAAAAATATATCTTTCAAAATTGACGGATTCTCTCAAAGGAATGTATACAAATGGAAAAATGACGACAAAAACAAATACAATGGAATCATATACGTTGACGATAAGACTTTGGAATATGAACAGGAAACGCTGACATTGCCTTTCGCAGCGTCTGAAATGAAAGGTGGAATCGCAACTATCCCGATATATTCCTATACATCTGACGGAGCTTTACAATATAACGAAAGTACAGATCCCAGACTACTGGTCCTAAAGAACGACAATACAGCAACTTTTGACGGTCTGGACTGGAACACTATTATTGAAAACAACTACAAATCTTATCAGAAATATATCAGAGAACCTAAGATTATTACCGAGCTGGTAGAAATCAGAGATCATGAATTACGAAACTTGGATATGTCTGTACCTGTTTATCTGGCCCAATATGGAAAATATTACGCAGTCATATCAATAAAAGCAGAGAAAACAGGTATTTGCGAATGTAAACTTTTTCAATTGGATTAATTATGGCAGACAAAGTAGAAAAGATACTTGATATCAAAGTGAATCATGAAAAGGCTATCAAAGCTATAGCCGAGTATCAGACAAAAATCGACAAAGCCAGAGAAGCAGAGGCGAAACTGAAGGAACAGTTAAAGGCTGGAGACATAGAAAGGAAACAGTATAACGAGAGAATGGCAGACTCTAAAATTCATATAGCAGACTGGAATGATTCGATACGTATTATAACGAAAACAATGCAAAATCAGCTCAAGCAAGAGAAGGCACAAGAAAACAGCCTTGTTTCTCTCCGTGCCAAACTGTCAAACCTAACGGCTGAATACGATGCTTTATCCGAAGCGGAACGGAATGCGGCTACAGGCATTAAGTTACGGGATAAAATTAATGAGGTTACTGATGCTCTGAAGGACGCTGAAGAAGAAACACAGCGATATTACCGAAATGTTGGCAATTACAAGGAAGCTATAATGGAAGCCGCCAATGCCAATATCCCGTTCGTGCAGCAGATAAATGTAATGGTGACCTCCTTGGGTGGAGTAAGAAATTATTTGTCTGGAGTAAAAACAGAAATGCTTACTGTTTCGACCACCACAACCGGCTGGATTAAAGTTTTGAAACTGTTGAAAGTTGCTCTACTTGGAACTGGTATTGGAGTATTAATTGTAGCTTTAGGATCTTTGGTATCATGGTTCACCAAAACACAGAAGGGCGTGGAAGCAGCCAATAAGATAATGGGTGCTCTGGGTGCCACTGTTAATGTCTTAATAGACCGGGCGGGCAAGTTGGGAAGTGCTTTAGTGAATCTGTTTACCGGGAACTTCAAACAGGCGGGGAATGATGCCAAATCCATATTCGCTGGTATCGGTGATGAAATAGTCAATGAAACCAAACAGGCGTGGAAGCTGGCAGAAGTCTTGAATGAGATAGACAAGAGGGAAGTCATGCTGTCCATGTCACGTGCCGCTAACCGAGCTGAAATTGAGAAGCTGAAAAAAGCTGCTGATGACCAAACCCTATCCACACAGGAACGTATTAAAGCTGCGGAAAAAGCTGCGGAAATTGAGAAGAAGGACCTTGCCGTACAGACAGAACTAGCAGAAGCAAGACTGGCTAACACCCTTGGATTTACCGAGATGAACAATGAAGTACGCAAGTTGATGGAGCAGATTAAAGCTGGTGATATTACAGCCGATGAAGTAATAGGAAAACTTGGGTTATCAGATAGTACGATAGAAGACCTTAAAGTGTTCCGTGACCAATTCAACGAACTTCAGGAGCTAATGGAAGATAGCTACGGCCGTCAGACAGAGCAGCAAAACACCCTAAACTCTATCCGCCAGGAAGGTGCAGACAAAGCAAAGGAAGCAAAGCAAACAGAACTGGAAGCAGTAAGGGCAGCAGAAGATGCTATGCTTGCCTTAGTGAAAGACAAGAGAGAACAAGCACGGAAAGAGATTGAATTGAACTATTCCCGGCAGATTGAGGATTTGCAAATCAGTTTAAAGCAAGAAGAGAACCTTACCGCCAAGGCTCGTGAAGCCATCAACGCCAAAATAAAGGCTTTGGAACAACAAAAATCTATGGAGCTTAGCAAGTTGTCCGATGAGGAGCTGAAAAAAGAACTGGAGAACCGTTTAAAAATGATATCCCTGCAATTGGAATCGGTCAAGGAAGGCAGCGAGCAGGAGTATCAGTTAAAGATACAACAATTACAAGCACAACAAGAGGCGGAACTTACCAGCACAGAACAAACCGAAGAAATGAAACTGGCCATTAAAGCAAAGTACAATACCAAGATAGACGAACTGGCAACAGTTCATGAGCAGGATATTATCAACAAGCAACAGGAAGCCATGCGCATACGCTTTGAAACGGAAATCGCACAAGCATATGATAACGAAGAGGAAATTCTTCGTATAAGGATGGAACAAAAGAAAGCCGAGCTCGATAGCCTGCAGCAAATGGAAGGTGAAAGTATAGAAGCATTCAATCTTCGCAAGCTGGAAGCACAGAATGCTTATCTGAAAGACAAGAGAGAACTGAGCGATAAGGAGATTGAAATAGAACAAGCTAAATATGAAGCAATGGAACAGGTGACAAATGGCCTTGTAGCTCTCACAGAACAAATTGGGGAGTCTGATAGAGGATTTGCTATGGCAAGCAAAATGTTGGCTTTGGCAGAGATCGCCATCAATTCAGGTAAGGCGATCGCAAAAATGGTATCCGCTGAATCAGGGAAAGGTATTCTTGGTATAGCTACAATGGCATCAGGTATTGCAACAATCCTTTCTAACATTGCAAATGCTGTTAAGATAGTAAAAAGTGCTAAATTTGCAGAAGGTGGTTTGGTTACAGGACCGGGGACAGGAACGAGCGACAGTATTCCGGCACAGTTGTCGAATGGAGAATCCGTTATAACCGCCAAAGCTACGTCCATGTTCGCCCCTATCCTATCATCCTTCAATATGATGGGTGGAGGTGTACCTATTAATGTAACAGCAACGAATAATCAAACTTTAGGCGAAGATATGCTGGCCAGAGCAGTCGCCAAAGGAATGATGATGGCTCCTGCCCCTGTCGTTTCTGTAGAAGAGTTTACTTCAGTTGCGAATAGAATTAAATACATAGAAGAAAGCGGTAGTTTATGAAAGCATACGAACTATTATATATAAACAGGAACACTCTTAGGATAATGTCTGAAATGTCATTAGATGCATCAGATATTAAATACCTAGAAATGTATAAAGACTACACCCGTCTTACGGCTGAAGGTCATAAAAAGGCATATATCATGCAGTACCTGGCAGATGAATACAGCATTTCAGAAAGGACCATCTATAGAGTCATTGACAGGTTGTCCGTTGACGTTTCAATTCAATAAGGGGGAAGATTATTCTTCCCCCTATTTTTTTACTGACAAAGCGTGTCAGTGCTATTATGTTCTGAAATTCTTATAGCCATATACCGTTTTTTACCTTTGCTTCAAAATAGATTATATATGGCGAAATTATACATCAACAAAGATATTGTTGCGGATAAAGACAAAATGGAAAATTGGTATCTAACTGGTGAAGAGGGATTGTCTTTTCCCGATATTCAAAATTTCCTATCTTGGATAGATCCGAATGACCACGTTATTGATATTGAGATACATTCATGCGGTGGTGATGCCGTTGAAGGGTATGCCATTTATGACGCCTTACGTGCTTCAGGAAAGCAAATCAGCTGTACTGCAGTAGGACGATGTGCATCCATGGCAACCGTGATATTATTGGCCGCTGCAAAAGAAAGACGTTTTGCTTATCCACATGCAAAGTTTCTTATTCACAAGCCTTATATGGCTTCATACGATGGAGACCTTGATCTTGAAACCCTAGAATCAATAAAATCAAACTTGGAGAGTGAAAAAAACAAGATGCTAGCTTTGTATGTAGAACGCACAGGATCGGAAGCCTCAGTTATCGAAGCCCAAATGAATAAAGCCGGTTGGTTTGGTGGTGAAACAGCCAAACAATTAGGTTTTATCACGACCGTTCTTATGCCTACAACTGCCAAAGGGAGAACTTACACATTTAATAACAAGAAAATGAACAAAGAAAAAGAAGTAACAGTGAAGCAGACTATCATAGACAGGCTGCTGGCCAAATGCGGCTATCAAAAAATTGAAGACGTACAGGTCGTATCTATGGAATTGACAAATGCCGAAGGTAACACGCTTACCGTGGAAAGAGATGAAGGTGAACCCCAAGTGGGAGATACAGCAAGTCCCGATGGCGAACATGTCATGCCTGACGGAAAGACTATCATTGTGACAGATGGCGTTATTACAGAAATTAAAGATCCTGATGAATTGGAAGAGGATGAAGTGAAAGCTTTAAAAGCCCGTATAGAAGAGTTGGAAACTGAGAATGCTTCTCTAAAGACGAATGCCCGTACCATTGAGGACAACAAGATTCTGAACGCAGTCCGTATGGCCGGGGGCGAAAACTGGCTGGCAAAACATTGTAGTACTTATAAAGTGTCAGCTCGTACCCAAACGTTCAACAAGGGTATAAAAGGAGTAGAAGAAAATGAAACGCCTATTCAGAGAAAACTTCGTGAAGAAAGAGAAAAAAGAAACAACAAGTAATAAAAGGAGGGGAAATGCCTATTTTAGATTTTGACAAACTTACACCTGATAATCAGGCTGTAAAAGACTTGAAAGACCTTATTCAGTTAACAGTCTTTCAAAACGAAGACATGGAGCGTTTTATGACGTTTATGCCCAATGTGACTAACGGTAAAAAAGCAGGTTTTATCGGTGAAATGGAAGATATCGGAATAGCCGGCTCCGGATGCGACCCTGAATATAAAAAAGTGGCTATCGCTGCCGCCCAAAAGGAATGGGAAATCGGAGATTGGCAAATTCCTTTGGAAATGTGCTATACAGACTTGGAAAACACCATTGCCAAGTACTGCCTTAAAACGGGAACAAATATAGGAGACCTGACATCGACCGAATATATGGACGGTATTGTACTGCCGAAGCTGTCTGAAGCTATGATGAAAATGATGTGGCGTTTTACATGGTTTGGAGATAAATCAGCAGCGTCTGTCACTGGAGGTGGTCAAATCACTGACGGAGTAAACATCGAACTATTTAAAACATGTGACGGTTTTTTCAAACGTCTGTTTGCCATCTGTACCAACAATACCGAACAGCACACTGAAATTGCAGCCAACGCAGAAGAATCATATGCATTACAAAAATCAAAGATGAAAGAAACAGGCATTGCCACATCAATATTCGATGCGATGTTGCAAGATGCCGACAGCCGGATTTTCCAAAAAGACGGATGCGCAATTTTCGCCACCAAGTCAATGTGCGATGCTCTGACTCACGATATGAAAGAAAAGTACAAGGTAATCATGCCCTGGGAAGTTGTATTTGACGGTGTAGAGGTCAGCAAATACGATGGAACAACCATCGTTAAATGTTCCATTTGGGATAGATTTATTCAAGCCTATCAGAACAACAAAACCAAACTTAACTTACCGCATCGTGCTGTTTTATGTTCTCCTGAGAACTTGATGTATGGATGTGAGGGCACCGAACCGATGTCGGACTTGGATATCTGGTTTGATAAGAAAGCCCGCAAGAACTACATTTATTCAACAGGAAAATTAGGTTCCATGATTGGCGAAGATGAGTTGGTACAGGTAGCATACTAACGAAAAAGAGCAAATATGGCAATATGTGATATAACAATCAAAAAGGACATCGCACCATCGTGCGATGATCCTATCGTTCCCGGGCTGGAACAGGAAGGTGTGATAATGAATCGCGCAGACGTGGATTTCGGTGCGGTTACATTCAACGCAACCCGTAAGAATGTGATCGAAACTCTTGCACTGAAAACAGGTAAAAAAGGTTACAAGGTACAGGTATTCGGTGCAACCCCCTTTACTGGTACCAATACAACCTTGGCAACAGGAACCTATCGTAACACGTTTACTAACACAGTGAACATGGTTGTATTAGCAAATGACCCCGATGTATGCAATGACATTATTGACGGGCTTGCTAACGGTGATTTTGTCGTTGTATTGGAAAATAAAGCCAAAGGGTTAAATAAAACCGAAAATCCGGGAGATTCAGCTTTCCAGATTTACGGTTACTACCAAGGTTTGAAAGCCGCAGAGATCGGCAATGACAAGTATTCCGAAGAAACGGAAGGGGGATGGAATATCTCTTTGCAAGAAACCAAGGTTCCCAAATCAGCATTATTCTTGTACAAAACATCTTACGATGCGACAAAAACGCTTGTTGAAACACTGACAAAACCAACTGAATGATTATGGAGTTAGAAGAAGTGGTTGATAAATTAAAGGAGCTAGGAGAACTTCCCTCCTACTCCTCTTCTGATAAATCGGAGATAGAAAGATTGTACAAGGAAGTATTAGGAAAAGAATTCACCAAGACATCGTGTAACGACTGCTATCGCGATGCTGTAATCGAAATGACTGTTTACATCAAAAAGAATAACCGTATGAAAGAAAAATGTAATTATATATTAAAGAATGGTGTCCTGCTTCAACCGGAGTTCGGAAGCAATAAAATGTACACTAATGACAACCTCACTGATGAAGTTGCTGAAAAGTACCTTGCCAAAAATCCGAAAGGTGAAATTTATTTCGCCCATGTACCTACGGACTGGAAAGAACGTGTTAACAAATGTGGATACAATCAAAGCCTGCTTGATTCAATGGTAGAATCATTACAAGACGGAGTTTCTGAAGAATCCGTGGCTGACACGTTGAAAGATTTCCAAATCAACGGCAAGAAAATCAGTAAAAAAGTTCTGAATCTGCATCTAAGCAAGGCCATTGAAATTGTGAACGCAATGAATGGAGAAGGCGAAGATAAAGTTGAATAAAAGAAATAAAGGACGAACGTAAACCTCGCGAATATGAGAGTAAGAGATCTAAAAAAGAAAAGCAGTAACCGCATTGATACAAGCTATTTACAAAATCTAGGAATTCAAGCCTACGGACAGGACAACCTATATCCGCAGACATTAAAGAATATCATTGCTGCAAGCTCTACTGCATCTGAATGCTCAGACCGTTTCGCTGACTTCATTGAAGGAAACGGATTCCGTGAGGTTGCTTTTTCCAAATATGTAGTCAATCGAAAAGGTGACACATTGGATGATGTACACATGTTACTATGTAAAGACATGTCCGAACTCAATGGAATAGCAATCCATGTTAACTACAATGTTTTCTGTGAGATAGTGGAGATGCAGCACGTACCGTTTGAAAATTGCCGTCTGACGGAAGAAGATGAAAACGGTTATGTGGCAAAAATAGCAGTACATCCAGACTGGAGCGGAAAGAAGACACGTAAAGGGAAAGCTCTGCAGGTCAAGAAAGAAAACATCGACTACATAGACGTTTTTAACCCCAAAAAAGATGTGATACTAGCTCAAATAGAAGCTGCCGGAGGCATTGAATACTACAAAGGTCAAATCCTATGGGTGTCAATGGCCGGAAAAAATACTTATCCTGTCGGGAAAGGTGACCGGGTGGCTACAGAAATGAGTACCGATGAAGGGCTGTCCAATGTCAAGTACAGAAATGTACGAAATAATTTCTTCCCTGGCGCTATGGTATTCACCAAAAAGGGATCGAACATAACCTTTGACGAAGAAGGCAACGAAGTGAAAGATACAGACGATGACGACAGTTTCTCAAATACACTCATCCAGTTGCAAGGTGATACGAATGCAGGAAAGATTATGGAAGTTACTTTAGAAAGCGATGAGGAAAAACCTGAAATAATAAATCTGAACTCACAAAATTACGACAAAGAATTTACCGTTACTGACGCAAGTGTGGTTGAACGTATTTATTCAGCTTATGGCCAAGAGCCATGGTATTGCATCCGTATTGGTAAAGTCGGATTCTCAGGCGATATTTTGGAAGATGCCTTCGAATACTATAACTCTATCGTCAGCAAACAACAACGTCTTATAGAACGCACGCTAAGTCGTGTGTTCAGCTATTGGCACGAAGTAGCCAATCCTTCAGGAGATTTCAGTGTCGAACCATTAAAGTATATAAGAAATGCAGCAATATCTAATAACAACAGATGAAGTGTCAGCTTTATCTCGCGGAATGTCTGTACATCTCGATCCTGACAAGATAGAAACCTATATCCGTGAGTCGGAGAATATCTACATCAAATCAGCGTTAGGAGACGAACTGTTCCTTGATGTAAAAACGAATCCGGATAAATACGCATTATTACTTGACGGTGGTACTTACGAAACCAAATGCAAGGAAAAGAAACTTTTCACCGGGCTCCGTATAGCATTGGCATACTATACCTATGCCTGTATTGTCAAAAATGGAGATGGGAATGTATCCCGTTTCGGCTTCGTGAACAAGGAAGGTGAATATAGCAGTCATACAGTATTCAAGGAAAAGATGATGGTGTATAGCGATGCATGTAGTATAGCTGACCGCTACCTGAAAGAATGCGTGCTTTACCTAAAAGAATGCTGTATGCCACTTTATAACGGTGAAGGGAAATTAAAATCTAATAGAACTGTTTTTCGTGTAATAGGAGAATGAGCGATTCTGTTGACATATTAAAGAAACTGGCTCTTCAAGTAAGAAACGCATCTGTAGAAGGAGAGAATACAGCTGAAAGAATTGGGCGCATATTTATCGGGATTCTAGAAAACATGGATAATTCTGATATAGAAAAGCTCACCAAATACTTTTTACGCAAAGATAAAGAAGACACTGCCAATGAGCTGATCACTTTTTTGAAAGGTCTTTTGATTGGTAAGAACGGTAGTGGAATTACTGTACTGGAAGATGGTACCTCTCAAGCCGTTGTTGACCGCTTGTATGTGAAGATTAAGGCTGTCTTTGACGAGCTTGAAGTGAAAAAGAAAACGCATGTTGGTGGTGAACAGATCATATCTCCGGCCGGATTGAAGTGTGTCCGTGTGGAGGAACTTGATGAGAGCTACCGTTGTTTCTTTTTGTCGGAAGTCGATGGAGTGACAATCAATAACGAATTTACAGTCGGTACATTAGCATTAGCCCAAGAATTTAACATTAAAGAAGGAACATCTCATAATGTATCCAACCGCTACTACTGGCGCGAGGTGACAGGAGTAGGAGCTGACTATATTGACTTGAGCAAAACCAATGCCGACAAGGACAGTGATATCCCGGTTGCCGGTGATGATATTATTGGTTTGGGACACTTGACGGATATCACTCGTCAGGCAGCTATAATCCTTTCGTCTGTTAATGAAGCTTCGCCTTCCATTATTTTCTATCAAGGTATCAACTCTTTCTCTCTTGCCGGGAAAGAAGTCATCGGGCTGGGCTTTGACAAGTCCACCGGACACGCCTATATCAATGTGTATGGTGATGCCTATATCGGTGCCAAGGATGAGAGCACTTACATCCGTTATACACAAAAAGGCGGTGTTGATATCAAAGGTATGTTCCACATCGAAAAAGGCTCCACCGGATGGCGTAATATGGAAGGTCTTCCGGATGAGATACAGGCGGCGGCTGATCTGGCCCAAGAGGCTAAGGATGCGATAGACAATGCCGCCGTTGGTAGTGTCAATCTGTTGCGCAATTCTGGATTTACGGGAGATTATGAAACAGAGGACCTGTCTGCCGCTACCGAGCTATCGGCGGATACCGAACTTTTTAGCAAGCAACTGGAATATTGGACGGGAGTGGCTACCGTATCTGCGGACAGTGATGCCGGCTCCGGGTACTCTGCCGCAATCGATAGTTTGTCCCAGTCCGTATCATTGATTAAAGGAGAAAGTTATGTTATCAGTTATAAAGCAAAGGGTACGTCTGTGTCTGTTTCGTGCGGTTCTTTCAGTGTTTCTCAACCTCTCACATCCTCTTATCAGAGATATACCCATAAGATCACCTTCAATGGCAGTGGTATATTTCTTATCAGTGGTACCGCAACCGTTTGTGACCTTCAGTTAGAGCGTGGAACCATCGCTACTGACTGGAAGCCTTCAATTCTTGACAATGACAAGGCAACAGCCGGTTTCCAGTCAATCAATTATATCGCCAGTGCGATCAAGGATGGATCTGTGGACATCCTTGGCGGTTTGATATTGGCCAATATGATCCAACTGGGTAATTACAAGAATGGCAAGTTACAGAAGGTCACCGCCGGAGTTAGCGGCATATACAATGACGATGATGATGTGGCGTTTTGGGCAGGAGGAAAACTTGAACAGGCGATTCTGACTGTAATGAGGTTCCGTA